>WFLX010296076.1_pt1 | contig 14837 bp, 7 predicted proteins | sample 4967041 | NCBI WGS metagenome assembly WFLX01 (sample SAMN12857096, study PRJNA449069) | gut metagenome | isolation source: stool from male and female vole | host: Microtus ochrogaster | place: USA:Florida | collected 2017
ACTTCATTGGCCATTTTCTTCAACTCTACAAGCAACATCAATCTGTCTGACAGCAAGTCGCCATACTCCTTTTCGACATCAATAATGTTGAGCTGTCGGTCGGCATATGCTCTTGCCACTTCAAGAGAGACCGATTCGGGCTTAATGCCGGCAAGCTCTGCGTCAGAAATCACCGTACCGCGTTCGTATTCCAACACCTTCTTCATGAACATCACTTTATCAGGTGTCTTATCAAACATCCAAATCGGGTCGCCTAATACAGCCGTATATATATCTATGACAGACTGCCAGCCCTCCACAAAGAGTTTGGCCTCCTTATAGAATACTTCCTGCCAACTATGGCGGAATTTAGGCACCATTTCATCAAATGGGGTGACCACTTTCTTTAATTCTGTCTTAGTAGAATCTTCCAGGCTACAAGGCTTTGCAATAGTAATGACAGCCGGGACCAATCCTGCGAGATCACCCGCTCCATCAACAGCCATATCAAGACCGCCACTTATCAAGCCATCGCGTGCTTGCTCAGCAGCAGCATTAGCCGGGTTTTTCCCATTAAGATGTTCCTCCGCAGCAGCGTCCATTCCACTCCACACATCGCCGACAGGTCCACCGGCAATACTCATGAAGTTATTGATCATATCATTGGCTTTTTCAGCATCGCATGGGTCGCAAATAGTAAACTTCTGTGAGCCACCCACCGGCTGCTCGACTGCATAGGCATTATGGGGAGTACCACCGCCGCCACCATTCGGGAGGCGAATATCACCATGAGAACCTGAGCCACTCATGAGATTGCTCAATCCTGAATAGATTGCAGCCATTGTTGCCGCCGTAGCACAAGCCTTCATTGCCAAAGAAGCTGCTCCACCATTTTTCCAAATAGTGTCTCCACATATCACTTCATAAGTAGCAGCAAGATGCGACGTACAAGCCCGATATGAATGAACCATATCCTCGGCAAAACTACGTTTCATCCCGGCCGGCGGCATCTGAGCAACCAAGTCGGCAATCCTTGTGATACGCACAGGAATATTGACTACCTGCCGTGGAGCAAGATCGAATGGATCTGCATGTTCAAGCGGCTCAAATTTCCATTCCGGATTATCCTTCTCAAGCAAGAGGGAGGTGTTGAATGCCGTCATCAGGCCTTCATTGACCACCTGAACATTGACTATTGTATGATCGCCAACCTTCATGTTGTCTCCGTCGATCCGCTTGGGGGCGATAACATTGACCACCGGAGCCGGAACATTCATTTCGAACCTTACATCGGTCTCGATCAGATACTCATCTTCTACCTCTGTAGGCACTACTGAATAGCTTATGGAAATAGGATTGAAAGAGATATTTGCAGTCACGTTGTTGGTCTTCCCCGGATTTAGGAATATAGTGCCGCTCCATGACTCATGCTTATCGGCCGACACTGAAACGCGATAATAGCCGGCGGGAAGTTGCGCAAGGAAGCATCCTGTTNCGTCAGTATTTCCTTCTGCAACAGTAAATCCTGTACCGGGGTTGATCACTGCNACCTTTGCTCCCTGCACTTTGGGAGCTTCAGCTGTATTNTAGGTGTACTCATCGCAGGCTTCCACCGCCAAGACAGCAGGNTGATTNGATACAGGCATCACTTTGTAGGGTATTGCCACTCCATCACCGTTTTCACAATTGACTGCAAATTGACCGGTAACGTTATGGTTGAGGGCCATTTCAGGAGTCGGCTTAAGCAAAAGGGTAAATGTAATCTCCTCTCCCGAAGCCAAAGAAGGAAGACGCGTCGGGCCGGCACATTTCATCCATGCAGGGAGAACCACTTCAACTGCACCGGTCTCACCGGCACCCTTGTTGAAGATAGTCACCGGATATTCCACTGTCTCATCTTGAGGCAATTCAGCCTCGATTGAAGCCAAAGAGCTTGAGATGGCACCCTTGGGGTTTCTGCAATACCAATAGACAGGCACTTCAAGAGAAGCACCCTCCGCAGAAGTGACTGCCACTGAGAAGCGTTCCCAATCNCTTCCTTCCGAAGCNCGCAATCCGGTCAAGAGCAGCGATACAGACCCTNTCTCNCCNGCTTTCAAGCTTCCGGGCACTTTCACNTCTACATTTATGCCATCCGGCACATTGAGTGCCTGNGCCTTCAATCCTGTCATAGGCAAGCCACACGGATTCTTTATTCCTATCGAAATCCCGGAAGCCACATGGGAAACTGCCTCACAGGTGACAAAACCGCCATCGGTGCGCTTAAGATCGATTATCTCGAAAGATGACATTTCTTCAGAAAGATTCTCTCCGGGGCAACAAGCGCCGACCGAGAAATGTCCGCTCTGAGACGCATATGGAGTAAACGACACCTCAAAACTGCCGTCGGGAGAAGCAACCGTCTTTTCAGACTGCCGCATGCCGTCGTTGATCATGTAGACTTCAACTTCCTGACCTTCCGGAGATGAAGAATCGAGTCTACCGAAGACTTTTACAGACTCCCCTTTCAATATCCGATCGCTACTTACCTCCACGCCGGCTTTGAATGGAGAAGTCAATGTGATCTTGACATGAGCCGAATGATTGTCGCTGTGGTTGATTTCTTTGAATGCCTTGTCGGGGTTGACTACTGCATATATTTCGCAGACGCCGGCATGGGCAGGCAAAGTAATCTTGCGCACTAACTCCTTAACGACACCGGGCGCCAGAGGCTCTTGCAACCATACACGACCGGTGACCTCACCATCAGCATATATCGCAATGCAAGTCTGAGCCGGAAGCGCAACCACGCCCGTGCTCGCAAGAGAAAGCGTCACATCCACTTCGCCACCGGCTACAACTTCTTTTTCCGACACAGAAATTCCTGAAATACGAGCATCGGGGAGTGTGCGGTCGGTAATCATCATCCAAAGATTGGAAGATGCGTAGCCATCGGCTTTAGCGGACACCACCACCGTACGGTCATCATCCGCCACTTCGTTGACGGGAGCAGTCAACTTGAAGCTTACAGACTCCTCACCCTTCTTTATCACTATCGATTTCGGCATATCAAGGGCATCGGGAGTATCACATGACAGAGCCACTGTAAGTGCTTTGTCAAGATCGGCATTGCGTCTGACAGTCACCTGCACTCCATAGCTGTCACCTTCCGCCACGACCGACTTATTTGAGACAAGCTCAAGCGATGGGCGGTCGTTGTCGAGAATACGGATACCGCCGCTCACTGATCCTGCGTGACCTCCCACAGAAGTACAGTTGCAAGACGACACAAACACTGAGGCTGTGATTTCCACGTCGCGGTCACCATCCACCTTATCATTATCAAGGACACCTACCGCAAACTCAGCTGAGGCCACACCACGGTCGAGAACCACCTTGTCGACGGGGAAGAGAACCTGTCCGTCACGGTCGGCAGTAAGCAACAACGTGACCCGCTTATCCAGATTAGAAGTGCGNCTTATCTCTCCACGCACAGCCATCAAGCCTGCGTTTTCATTCACTTCTGAAGGAGTAAGCTGCATATGNAGTTCAGGCATATCGTTGTCGATAACCATGATGTATTCAGTGCCGTTTTCAAATCCGGGAGCTGANGCNACGATCGCCATATCCTGATGNCCGTCTACAGCNTCGTTGTCTGAAGCAGTCACGCTGACACTCGCTTCCGTCTCTCCTGCGGGAATCACCAATGATGACGGGATAACAAGCCTATCGGTAAGGGACGAAACAAGATTTAAAGACAGGTCGTCGGGAAGGGGATACGGAATCTTGGCTTTCAGCACAGCCGATTCCCCTTCGGTGATCTCGTCAGGACTAACTGAAAGCACTATTGCAGGAAGACGCGTGTCGCGGAGTGTGAAGACTGCCTCTTCGGAATCATAACCTTCACCTGAAACCTCCAGTCGCACTTGAGCCACCGGATCAGCCACTCCATTGTCGGCAATGTCAATCTTGAACCATGCAGCAGACTGACCGGGAAGAATAATCACGTTTTCCGGAACGGTAAGGCGGGAATCCGCATCAATTGCGGAAAGAGAGAATGACTCACTCTCATCCCAGCGTCCGCTACGTGCCAACTGTCCGCGAATGCTTGTGTCCTTACCTTCCAGGACTGTTTCCGGGAGGGTAAGGATCAAACGCTGTCCGAGGGTAATTGGAAATCCTTCCCCTATTGTCGTATTGTTAGACTGGAGTTGAATTATCTCGTCGCTTGCCAGATATGGCATAAGCGAGACTACCGGATTGAGCTTTCCGCTGAGTCCGGGAAGACGGGGCACTGTCAAAGTAGCAGACCTGGATATGGTCTGCCCGACCCCAAGTCCTGCCCCGTCATAATATACAGAGCCCAGCATCACGCGCTTTCCGGAAGCATCGGCAAGGTAGACCGACTCACTCCAGCCCCCNGCTGCATCTAAATTNCCANCATTGGTCACTGTCCAACTGATGGTCACAGCATCTTCCGGCATTACAGCAGCAACCTCTGCCGACACAGAACCGATTTTGAAATCAGGACTGTCGGGAAGTTCTTCCGGATGCTGCGTCACTTTTATCTGCCCATCGCGCATACTTACTGCCATTTGCGAACCATCGTCTGCGTAGANCGAAGCACCCAGGATACTGATGGTATAGACAGTTCCNGGCTCTGCATGCGCAGGAATGGTTACAGGGATTTTGACAAGCGCGCCGTTGCCACCCTTAAAGCATTCATCTCCTACAAGGCTCAAATGGAATCCTCCTTCTATATCAAGAGGTTCGATTGCGAGGGTATGCATAGCTGCACGCTCTGCAGGTATGGCCCTTTCCATATCAAAGTCGATGCCGGAAGGAAGCATAATGTCGAAGTCTACACCATAGACATCATCGGCATTCTCCAAATTCACACTGAATGCAGCCACCGTTCCTGCATAAGCTGCCTCACGGCTTCCATAAAGGATGTTTCGTGTGGGAGTGGAAGGCNGGGGATCTCCCGGATNACCCGGNGNAAACCGGAANCGNGCAGTGAGAGTGGTGGGGGAAGCCGGCATAACGAATGTATGACTGCGCGATGTGGACATCACACTGCCAAAGGCATCCACCCAACCGTCGAAGACATATCCGGAATTAAGGGAAGCTGAAAGCCGGATGTTTTCCCCTTCAGCATATTTATTGCCGGAAGTCGGACTCACTGATCCGCCCACTGCAGGCTCCCGAAGGATAGTGAGGGGATATTTCACCGTCACAGCTGAAGGATCGTCAGGAGATCCGGGGCTGAACTCAAACCTTGCAGTAAGTTCCACATTGCGGGAAGGCATGGTGTAGGCATAGCTTTTTGAAGAAGACACCAGCTCATCGCCATCAAACCAACCCTTAAAAACGAAACCGGTATTAGCCGACACACTGAGATTCAGTTTGGATCCGGAAGTATATTTTCCTTCAGATATATTGACCGATCCCGCACCTTCCGGCACAATCCTTGACTTAAATGAATAACGCTCGGAAGCATCCGGCATTGAAGGGTCGCCCGGGGAATCAGGATGAAATTCATACTTAGCCGTCAACGTCACATCGCGCTCCGGCATATTATATGTAAAACTCTTGTCTTGTGATACCTTTTCGCTGCCATCAAACCACCCCAAGAACCGGAATCCGGTATTTGCGGAAGTGCTGAGTCTGACCCGGGTGCCTTCTTCATATGTTCCGCCACCACTCACGGATCCGGCTCCTGTAGGCCATGATTCAACCTTGAGGTCATAGGCGGAGACACTCAAATTGAGCATCCCAAGAAGAAGCAGTATCACGAAGGTCACTTGCTTTTTCATTAAAACCGAGTTTATTGTTATTTTTTGACTACCTTCTTTCCATTCTTAATATAGATCATACCATTTTCTGGATGAGCTGCATTTTTCCCATCTATAGTGTAAATGCCGGAGTCTGCCGCTTCATTGGAATCAGAAGCAATTCCATCTACTGAATTGACGCCCTCACCTACGAAACGAAGTGAGAACCTATGCTCGATCTTTCCATTTTCTGCATAGAAAGAATATCCCTCCGAATTTGAGAGACATACGGAGTCGCCAGTTTCGGCATCGTCGAGCCATACCTGATATTCCTCTGCCTCTCCTTGCAGCGAGATCATATATGATCCTTCTGAACCGATACGCACTCCAAGAGCTACTTCACCGCTGCCCACGGGCCGCTCGTTGATAGCATATTCCACCCCATTTTCAATAGTGAACAACTGAGCGACCGACTCCTCATGGCTAAAGAACTTGGCTGCATCGCGACACGCTTCATAAGACATGGCTGCATTGTCGTTGAGCACTACACGGGTGGCATCTTCACCTGTTGTCCCTGACAGACTGAGATTAAACACCTTCCGCTGCTTATTATAAGCAGGGATTCTTGCCGCTTCAGACTCTGCGCGCACAGTACGGGTCTTCTGACGACCTTGCACATCAAAAATAATTTCGGGCTTCCCTGCGGGACACTGAACGAAGAAAGACTCTCCCGGAGTAAAGACATAGCTGTCGTCGAGCGGGCTATAGACCTTATAAGTATTCCCTTCCCAAACTGTGACAGGGGCTTCAAGACTCATAAACCGGGAATCATAATAGCAAGGATAAGGATTGCCTACGAGATTCCAACCCCTATTGTGCTCCAGCTCTGCGGGATATTCATTAAGAACAATCTTTGCATCTGACGTAAGGAAGACGTTATTAAGATTTTCGCTGTAAATGGAAGGCAACACAAGACCTACATAGTTTTGTTTTGTATTGCCGATATACCTTACCGCCTGAAGGATATATCCTTCGCCGGCCTTCATGATATCGTCATCAGTCAAATCCAGCCATGTAGTACCGGACTCACCGGCAGCACGGTTTTCACCTGAATATCTTCTGACAACAAAACTTGTAGTACCATCCTTGCAGCTTCTGATGTCGCCAACCCTAACGTCAAACGGGAGGCTGATGAAAGCCCATCTGTTTGTCGTGGGATAAAGTGTCACCTCGACGGAGTCCGCACGCATCGGCACGTTGCTGATCAAAGCAGTAAACGGATGATAGGAAGCTGACTCATTGGGGTCCATCACCATCGACAGTTTGCCGAGAGTAATATTGGCGTTTCCATTTAATTCAAGTCTGCCATATGACCATTTATTGTCGATATATACATCTTTTAGTGACAAATTCGGCTTATAAGCTGCCGGGAGATTTTGCAATAATGTCAAACGCTCATCGCGGGTTATGATAATATCCTCGGGGAAAGTTTCGATAGGTTTAATCACCGGGAACTTGTCCCAGCCTGAAGTCTGCTTGTAGACGTTGAGAGCAATTTGTGGCACATAAAGTTCACGGCCATCCATCTTGCATCCATAGGGAATCTGGTCGGTGATATAAGGAGGTTCGACCGAAAGACAGGTCACTTTATTCAGTTTGTTGCAATAATCAAAAGGAGAAGCATCAGCACGCACAAGAGTGGAAGGGAGTACCACCTCCTTTAAAGAATCGCAATGAGCGAAGGCATTATCCCCAATGGTGGAGAGTCCCTCATTAAACTTTACATCGCGAAGTATTCTGTTTGCAGAGAAAGCACTATTTGATATTGTCTTTAAGGATGAAGGGAATTTAAGTTCACTGATATTGCGGGCTTCATAGAAAGCGTAAGACCCGATTGACTCCAACCCCTCGCTGAATTTCACTTCAGAAAGAAGGATGTTTCTATAAAACGTATTCGACTTGATTTCCTTGAGTGTGGAGGGTAGTGATATGCTTATCAGTTGACTGCAGCTTTGGAAAGCTTCCTGTCCTACCGATTCAAGACCCTCCTTCAAGACGAGAACGTTAAGTCCGGAAGATTGGAATGCATAATCGCCGATGGATCTTAAACTTTCCGGGAAGACTACCTCAGCCAGATTCTTGCAATTATAAAAAGCTGATGAGCCGATTTTCTCGAGTGTTTCAGGAAGGATCACCCTCATCAACATTTGATTGCTCCTGAATGTGGAGTTAGGGATCTCTTTCAGATCGGCTTTTGCCATATCAAGGAAACTGAGATTAGTAAGACGTTGAGACAACGTCTCTATATCCTTGGAGTCAAGTTTTCCACTGATTTTTATAGAAGTCACATCAGTGAAATTATCAACTTTAGCAAGAATTATATCTCCTAATGTGCCGGGAGCAGCCACGTTTATCTCAAGCCCCTTGTTGATCCAGTTTGGGGAAATACCAAAATCTATGAACGCATCACCCCCACCGGTATCCGCTACATAGACAGCCAGGACATTGTCACCTTTCTTAAACAATGAAGGCGCGATGGAAGATTCTTGCACTACGGATTGGACATAATCGACATCATAAATCAATTTACCGTTCAGGTAGACCTTACATCCGTCGTCATGGAGGATTTTCAAGGTAGCATCGCGCAAGTCTGCAGGGTCACTGATGTCAAAATGGCTGCGAATCCAATAAGCGGAATAGTTGGCCTCCCACTTGGAGCCGGCAGACCAACCAAGTGAAATCGGTCCGACAATTGACTCCCAAGCGGAATCATTGAAATCCGGCGCATACCAGTTTTCAGCAGGCGTGGTGGATTCGAGCGGAGCATAGAAATACTTGGCATTCCATTCTTGGTCAGTTTCTTGCCATAAGCCGGGCATATCGGCGGCAAGTGAATTAAACGCTGTCGCCGCTACAGAGGCAAGCAACAGATCCTTGAGTTTAATCTTCATATGGTGTTCTTTTTTTGATGATAATTCTTTGTGAAATTAAATCAAATAATGATGTTATGGCAAAATTCACGTCTCAATGATTGGCATAACACGTAAAGCTTTCAATAATAATGCAAATTTATAAAAAAATAATAAATAATCCAAAAAATAGAGATTAAAAGCATGCACGCACGTGGCAAGCCCCATATCTTACGATACGGGGCCTTGAATAAGTTGTTCTCTTTCTGTGAGATAATACCATATATGACCGGCGGCTTCCGCGTCGGCAAGGGCGTGGTGGTGGTTGGCCAAGTCGTAGCCGCAGGCAGCAGCCACCACATGGAGTTGATAGCAGGGTAGCTTAAGCGAGCGGCGTGAAGCTGCAAGAGTGCAGAAGAAGGGATAATTTGGATAGTCCATCCCGTATTCTTCAAAGACAGCTTTGAGGCAACTTTCATCGAAGGGACGGTTGTGGGCCACCAGCGGAAGCCCTTCAATACGGTCTTTTATTTGGGCCCAGACTTCAGGAAATTTCGGGGCCGGATCGGTATCACGTCGTGTAAGGCCATGTATGCGGGTAGTGAATTGACTATAGTAGTTAGGTGTAGGACGAATCAAGCTGTAGAAGCGGTCTACAATTTCGCCGTCACGGACTATTACGATGCCGACACTGCATACCGAAGAACGGCTACCGTTAGCGGTTTCAAAATCTATTGCTGCAAAATCTTTCATATCTAATTATCATGTGAGAACAAAGTTACAAAAAAAAATGCTTTGATGCAAATACTCATATAGAGGAGCCCTGATTAAGCTCCCATCTCATAAAGCGTTTAGGCGCCGGAGCCAGCCGTTGCGGAATTTGGAGTTGGCAGGGCGGCGTTGGCAGATTTGGTCTATGTAGGCAATGCGGGCTCGCTTGATCTTTTGGAAGATTTCGTTAGGGTCTTGACGGTTGAGAGCGGCAAGGGTTTTCGGCCCTACTATTCCGTCTGCTTTCACTCCGAGTAGGCGCTGGGGGATAGAGATGCCATAGGAGCCGCTGGTCCAGACCCAGTCTACGAGGATTTCAGCCACCCTTTGGTCAGCAATCCGGTCTGCTTGCCAGCGATCCCAAAACATGGTCTTGAGAATGTCAATCCAATCGGGATAAGATAGTTTAGAAAGTGCGGAAACCTTGGGTGTATACATTCCTTTACGCTTGCAGTAATCGCAAAAAGTGCCGAAAGTCACGCCTACCATTGTCGCGCCACCCCTATCGTCGGGATCATTGACGATGCCGCCGGCTTTTGCTTTGTCAAATAGCATTTCGTTGGAAAGGGAGGGGGATATGACGCCGGTTTCCCAAAAGATGATGAAAGGGATAAATTTTTCGATATTTGCCATAGAAATGTTTTTTCCGGCAAAGATATGATGCACCCGACTCTTTCATCCCTTATCCTGATAAATAAGATTCTTTTAATTTATATCAATCCGGAGAGGTCGATTTTGTATATGCCGATATTGCTTTCTATCGGACGCAGGAACATCACCATGTAGACGGGGAAATACGAAATATTACCGTCGACTTCTATATTTCCATTGCAGAGCACAATCGCATCATATAGGTTGTCAGGAAAATCTTTCATCAGATTCAACAATGCAGTGTGCTTCTGGTAGTCCTTCCCTGATTTGACCTCAATCGGCATCACTTTGTCGCCATATGCTATGACAAAATCCACCTCTCCCCTTCTCTTATTATTATAATAATATGGTGTCAGACCATGAGTCAGCAGTTCTTCCGCCACTGCATTTTCATATACAGCACCAATGTTGATTGAAGCATCCCCAGTCAGGATTTTCAACTGTATGCCATTTGCATATTGGGCTGCCAAGAGACCGACATCATTGCTGAACAATTTGAAGAGATTGCGGGTTTCCGACAATTTGAGCGGCATCTTGGGTTGATCTACATTATATACCGGAATAGCAACCCCTGCATCCTTAAGCCAAAGAAAACTGCTTTCATACCTTTCAAATTTAGCGTGCTCATTCAAATTTTTTAGTATGAATCTTTTGTTTTTGGCATCAAGTTCTGATGGGAGCAAGTCAAAAACCTCTTTGATTTTTAACTTGTCCTTTTGCGCATATTGTGAGATATCCTTTCGATAAAGAGCTACGATGTCTTGCTGCACTCGCATTACAGTATTGACATTGTTCGATTCCATATACTCGACGACTGCTGCCGGCATTCCACCGACTATCAGATATAGCCTAAAAATCTGTATCATTTTTTCGTGGACGATGGCATCTACCGGTTTTCGCTCCTTCCAACATTGGCGAAGACTGGAGATGGCGGTGTCTGATACTCCCATGTTGATAATGAACTCCATAAAGTCTAACGGGAACATTTCTTTTATGCCCATATACCCTACCGGCTCAGATTTTATATCCTTAAGTTCCACTCCAAGCAACGAACCGCTTAGGATATATCTGAATCGACCATCATCCACTAAAAATTTTATAGCGGTAATTAGATTGTCGCACTTTTGTATTTCATCAAAAAAAACAAGGGTTTCTCCCGGCACCATCGGAGTGGAAGTAAAAGCCGACAATCGCAGGATGATTTCATCGGCAGAGGTCACATCCTTAAAAAGATCGACCGCTTCGGGATGCTCAATGAAATTAAGCTCAATGAAATTTTTAAATTGTTTGCCAAGCAATCTGGCAGAATAAGTCTTTCCCGTCTGTCTGGCACCAGTCAGNAACAAGGCATTNTTTGATNTCTTGTAGAAGTCTTCTATATATTTGTTTACCTCACGATAGAGCATATTTACTTAATTATTAATTATCAATTATTTACCAATAGATATGCCACTTTTTCAAGGCAAAAATACCAATTTATGCCGTTTTTTCAATGCAAAAATAGTCATTTCTGCCGTTTTTTCAAAGAAAATTCCTCCAAAATACCGCTTTATTGCATTCCCCTCCTTGCACTTCTTCACGAAAAGTAGTGTACTGTTTTTTTTCACGCTGGAAACGCCGGGGAGGTGGGATCGCAGTAGAGTCAATTTCTCCTCACAACAGCGTCGAATTGATGGGTAGACGATCGAGGGGTGATAGTTAAGGCAGGTTTGCAAAAAATTTGAGATTATTGATGATAGTTTCGTGGATTTTTACTAATTTTGCAAAGAAAAACATCATATAAGGATATTTCGATATGAGTATTAAGGGAATTTGTGGCGCGGTTTTGGCTTATATCGTTGGTATTGCCCGTATTGCAGGGGGCATCATCAGCATAAGTTCATCGACTTCATCTACTGAGACATGGGTTGGTATTGTGCTTATTGCCATCGGGCTTTTCATTTTATTCAGCACCTCAATGCTTTTGATTAAGCGGACGATGTTCTGGCTCGCGATGGTGGCTTTATCAGTCATCTTATTCTGGTTGGATGGTCTTGTCAACGGTTTCATTTTATATGGACACTTACAAAGGTCGGGGCAGATTATAAATATCTGTTGCGTAATGGCAATACTTATGCTATCCCGTTCGCTGGTGAAAAACACGAATAATTAATACAGGTAAAGATATGAGATTCACAAAAATGCATGGTTGCGGGAATGATTATGTATATATCGATTGCCGCAAGGGGATTCCGGAGAATGTAGAGGAATTGGCTATCCGGCTTAGCGACCGGCATAAGGGCGTAGGAGGAGATGGCATCATACTTATCTGCTCCTCCGACAAGGCCGACTTCCTTATGCGGATTTTCAATGCCGATGGTTCGGAAGGCCGCATGTGTGGCAATGGAATCCGTTGCGTGGCAAAATATGTATTCGACAAAGGTCTTACCGATAAGCATCATCTCGAAATTGACACACTCTCAGGCATCAAGATTATCGACATTGACCCGTCTGCAAAACCCGGTGACTATGAGACATGGGTAACAGTAGACATGGGTCTACCCGAGACAGAGTCACTGAAAGAGACAATTCAACTTGCAGACGGCACAGAACTTACGGGAAGCATCATCTCAATGGGGAATCCGCATTTTGTAGTATATTCAGAGGATAAACCTTCCGATGCCATGGTACATGGGATGGGTCCATTAGCTGAGAAACATGAGAGATTCCCTGACCGTTCAAATATAGAGTTTGCTCGCGTCGTAGGTGAAAACGAGGTGGAAATGAGAGTCTGGGAACGAGGAAGCGGCGAAACGATGGCTTGNGGAACCGGAGCCTGCGCCACTGCCGTGGCAGCCATGCAACTNGGTCTNTCCGGAAATGACGTAACTGTGCATCTGCGTGGAGGCGACCTGCGTATCCGGCTTGATGANAGAGGTCATGTGCTGATGACAGGGCCTGCGGTTGCGGTGTTTGAGGGGGAGGCACTGACTGCACGCCCCTATCATGAGAATACATTATAAATAAATCAGATGATTAAGGTAAATGATAATTTTTTGCTGCTTCCTGAGTCATATCTTTTTTCGGAAGTGGCAAGACGTGTGAAAGCATTTCAGGAGGAGAATCCTGATGTGAAGGTGATCCGTATGGGGATCGGCGACGTGACCAGACCCCTTTGCAAAGCGGCGATAGAGGCAATGCACCGGGCAGTGGATGATGAGGCTGACACCTCTACTTTCCATGGATATGGACCTGAACAGGGTTACTCATTTCTCCGAGACAAGATAGCGGATTTCGATTATAAAAAGCGTGGCATTGACATCACAGCTGATGAGATATTCATTGGCGACGGAGCAAAGAGCGACCTGGGAAATTTCTTTGATATCCTTGCCCAAAACAATACCGTAGCTGTGACCGACCCTGTGTATCCGGTCTACGTAGACACAAATGTAATGGGAGGCCGTGGTGGCAAACGGCATGGAGAGCACCATGAGGGAATCATCTATATTCCAATAAACAAGGATAATCAATATGTGCCGCAATTGCCGGAGCAACGTCCTGACGTGATATATCTCTGCAGCCCCAACAATCCTACAGGAACTGCCATGACGCGCACCGAGCTTCAGAAATGGGTGGACTATGCCCGCAAGGAGGGTTGTCTGATACTTTTTGACTCTGCATATGAGGCATATATCCATAGTGAAGATGTGCCACACAGCATTTACGAGATGGATGGGGCAAAGGAAGTGGCGGTTGAATTCCGCAGTTTTTCCAAGACTGCCGGTTTCACCGGCGTGCGATGCGGCTACACAGTCGTTCCTTTCGCTCTNAAGGGTAGNTCGAAAGAGGGTGAGGAAGTGAATCTCAACCGTCTTTGGAACCGTAGGCAATGCACAAAATTCAACGGTGCCTCCTACATATCGCAGCGCGCGGCGGAAGCTGTCTACACTCCGGAAGGGCGNGCCCAGATAGAAGAGACAGTGGAATATTATATGGAAAATGCNCGTATGATGCGCAAATCTCTGGCGGAAGCCGGGTTTGAAACAGTAGGAGGTGTNGANTCCCCTTACATTTGGCTCAAGACACCGGACGGCATGACATCCTGGGAATTTTTCGATCATCTTCTGAGAGTTCACGGCATTGTCGGCACTCCGGGCTCTGGCTTCGGTGCTGAAGGAGAGGGATACCTCAGACTTACGGCTTTCAATACGCATGAGGCCACTCGCGAGGCTCTGCTTCGTCTGCATGATGCATAATTGAGCGACACTGCGAGAAAATGAACCATAGGATTGGATAAAGTGTTTAAAGAGTAATGATTTATAATTCTTATAAGATTTTATATGATTTACAAGATCTATTAGATGCATAAGAATCATAATTTAGTATTATTTAAACTCTTAAAATTAAATGACTATGGAAAACAATATTAATCTCGCAGCAGCTCAGGCAGCGGCTGAAGTATCGAAAACAGCAGCAGAAGTATCATCAGAATCAGCGAAAATTGCAGCGGAGTCAGGTTTTGCCGCAGCCAAGGATATGGCAGCAGAAAAGTATGCCGATGTAAAAGCAGCAGCAGCCGATAAATTTGCAGATGCAAAAGACGCAGCGCAGGCCGCAGCCGCCCAAGCTCAAGACAAAGCATCTGAACTGAAAGACAATCTTCAGGACAAACTTGCTGATGCAAAGGATGCACTTGGCGACAAAATGGATCAGGCTAAGGACAAACTAAGTGGTTTTGCCTCTCAAGCACTTGGTAAACTCTCAGGTCTGGCCGCAAAGGCTTCAGAAGCAGCCG
>WFLX010222018.1_pt1 | contig 14834 bp, 10 predicted proteins | sample 4967041 | NCBI WGS metagenome assembly WFLX01 (sample SAMN12857096, study PRJNA449069) | gut metagenome | isolation source: stool from male and female vole | host: Microtus ochrogaster | place: USA:Florida | collected 2017
ACAGCCGGCATACCTGTNTATGNAGGNAAGATGGTCATCNACAACGACCGTCTGTACGAGTACTNAAAAGGCAACTTTGTTGANAAAGGCNNGATGAAGNANAACNAAGTNGGCGTANATTATCGCAACCTCTCCAACTGGAGCTATCCCGGCTCCGCTTACGACAAGACCTTCGGCGTGAACGTTTACGACCCAACAACCGGCAGCAACACACTCAATCCTTACGAAGGTGAGCCCGACTGGGAGCCTCTCTCATTCAAACTGTCCGATTTAGAAAAGGGTGAGACCTACCGTGTTTCGTTCACATACTCCGGTAATGATTGGTATTCATGGGGAGGTAAAGATCGATTCACTACCCTGCCCTTCTTCGTACTTGACTGCGAAAACATGCCGGGCGATGCCTTCAACGATCCCGGTGCTGCATTGGCTTACATCGCTCTGCCAAACACGGCAACAACCAACATGGACTGCTCCGCCACCTTCACCGCCGCTCACAACTATGCGCTGATGTGCATCCAATTCGGTGTTGTCGACGACGGAGCTCATACCCCCTCATTCGCATTCAGCTTCAACAACATCACGGTTCAAAAGCGTGTATGCCCCGCTGCCTACAGAGAGATAACATGGGCAGACCCCGTCAAATACACTCCGTTGGCATACATCGAAAGCACCGGTGCAACTCGAGAGAATGCGTTCACACTGCCTTACCNGCCCANCACAGCCACACAGATTGACACCAAGTTCATGGTGTATGACTCTTCTCAAGGCTGGTGCGGCATNNTCTGTGCCCGCAACACATACGCAGGTACCGGCATAAGCCTCTACATGAACGGCAACAGAGAAAACTTCGGATACTTCACCGGTAGCACAGGAGGTGCCGGCGACAANTTCGCTCCNTTCAGCCTCAACACAGACTACGAAATCACTGCCGACGTTACGAAGTTGGTTGTAAACGGAGAAGAGTACCCCACCGGCAACAGCGTGACCAACGCCACAACACGCAACCTTTCACTCTTTGCCAATCCCGAATGGGACAATCCAATGCGCGGCCGCTTCTACTATTGCACCATCACAGAAGATGGTGAGGTACAGTACGACTTCCGCCCCGTAATGCGTCACGACGGTGTCTTCGGCTTCTACGACAAGACATCGAGAGCATTCGTTCTGCCAGCACAAGGCACGCTCAACGGCTATGGCTACGCTCTGCTTGATGACCAGACATACGTTACCTACAACAACGACACACGCATTGTGATTGTAGGCGCTACCGCCAACTACCAGCCTGAAGTGCAGAACCTCGACGGTGCAACCTTCACTTGGACGTCTTCCAACGAGAGCATCGCCACCGTTGCTGCCGACGGTACCGTAACCGGTAAGACTGCCGGCAAGGTCACCATCACAGCCACCACCGATGCCGACCAGGGCTGGACTGCAAGCTACGAACTGACCGTTGCCGAGCCTAACTATGTGCGTCACGATGCCAACGGCATTGGTTATGCCATCGTGACAGGCGGTAACGGATGGAACGACTCTCCCCTCTCTGCACTCATGGACAACGATGCCACCACGAAGTTCGGCTGCTCANNCTCCGCCGACTNATGGGCCATCATCATTNCCAGCAAGCCTGTTGCCGNTAAGCAATACTCCTTCGTTACCGGTGCCGACACCTACAAATTCCCCGCCCGCAACCCGCGCAGCTGGAANNTCGAAGGCTCTAACGACAACCAGAACTGGACAACCATCGACGAACACAACGACTACGACGCCTACATGGTTCATAGCGTAAACTGTGAAGAGTTTGTCTTCACGGTTGGCGACACCGAGGCCTACAAGTACTTCAAGTTCTCTGCCGGCACAGGCGACGGCTTCCAGCTCGGCGAACTCTGGATTAACGAGCAGGCATACAACTGGGGCGAGCCCACAGAAACTGCTTCCACTTGCACCGTGCAGGGCAAGAAGGTTTGGGTATGCGCCGACAGCAAGACGCAGAAGACAGAAGTCCTGCCTCTCGCAGCACACGCTTATGTCAATGGTGTTTGCTCGGTTTGCGGTGCCAAGGTGTCCGAGCCCGTGCTCCTCGCCAACGGTCAGACCAACCCCTATGCCATCAAGTTCCGCCATCAGGACGGTGTCTGCGACGAGGAGTATGTTGACATCGAGGCAGGATGGAACACTCCTGACTACGACGATTCCGCATGGGAAGAGCTGATTATGCCTATCGGCACTAACAACTACGACGGAGGCAATCGCAATGGTGCACAGGTCAACACAATCTGGTACAACGAGTATAACACCTACTGGTTCCGCCGTCCGTTCTACGTTGAAGACCCCTCAACTGTTGCCAAACTGACCGTGAAGGCAGTCCACGATGATGACTATGCGATATTCGTCAACGGCAAAAAGGTAGTTTACGAAAAAGATTGGACCAATGGCCTTGGCTGGAGAGTCATTGACGTAGATCCCGCATGGCTCGTTCCCGGCAAGAACGTACTTGCAGTCTATATCGAACAGAACTTCGGCGGTGCGTACTGCGACTTCAGCCTCGAAGCTCAGATTGCTGCTCCCGTCACAGTGACCGATGCCGGTTATGCAACATTCGTAGCGCCCTTCGACGTTGACTTCACAGGCAAAGAAGTAAGCGCATTTGCCGCTCAGACAAAAGACGCCTACGTCCACCTCGAGCCCGTGACCACCGTACCCGCAGGAACCGCAGTAGTCGTCAAGGCTGACGAAGGCACATACGCTGTGCCAGCAACCACCGACGCAAACCTCGGCACAGAAAACGATCTCGTTGCTTCCGACTCAGACGTAACCACCGATGGCACCCAGTACATTCTGGCCCAGACAGCTGAAGGTGTCGGCTTCTACAATGCCACAGGCACCATTGCTGCCGGCAAGGGCTACCTCGTCATCAGCGCCGGCATCAAGGCATTCTATCCCTTCGAGAACGACAATGCCACCGGCATCGATGCCATCGAAGGCACTGACAGCAGTGAACCCGTTTACAACCTGGCCGGCCAACGCATCGGCAAGACCCGCAAGGGTGTGAACATCATTGGCGGCAAGAAGATTCTGAAGTAAGAAAAAACGCATTCCCCTCCCTCCCCCTTCCACTGAGAGAGGGAGGGGAAACGCCACACAACCATTAGAATTATTAACCATGACCCGCAACCTCTTCAGTCACCTCTCCGCCAAGAGAGGAAGGGAGGGCAAGACAAAGACAATGAAACAGTACATCATTCCCACTATGGAGACCAGACAGGTGCAGCCTACAAGCATGCTGGCAGAGAGCCTCATCATCAACGACACTATCGTGGACGGCGGCGATGCTCTGACCAAAGAAGATGCCAGCTGGGACATATGGAACACGGAAGATTAACTTCCACGCCATAGCCCTCCGGCTACTATAACGTTAATCCCCGAAAGCCTCGGCTTCCGGGGATTAACATTTCCTATGTGCAACAACACATACAGGAAACTGTTACGTCCGCCGTGCAACACCGGCAACAATCTACGTCCGACAGCCGATGCATGCCGATGCAGCATGCAGAACCGTCATGCATGGCACGGCGTACAACGTCATGCAAAACGTTGTGTATTGAAGTACACCACACGAAAAAGCATCGCTTGACACCTTTTCTTCCACACTTTGAGCAAAGATAATATAAGAAAATGCAAGTTTTTTGCAAAGAAATTGTTTGATGAAGTATTTTTCACTAACTTTGCACTACAAAAACACCAACAACTATGCAACATTCCACTTCAAGCAAGATGACGAACTATCGTTGGCTCATCTGTGGCATGCTCTTCCTTGCCACCACCATCAACTACATGGACCGCCAGGTGCTCTCGCTGACCTGGAAGGACTTCATCGCCCCTGAGTTCCACTGGACAGATGCCGACTACGGGCGGATAGCCGGGCTATTCGGTTTCGTATATGGCATCGCCAATTTCTTTGCCGGGCGCATCATCGACTTTCTCGGCACAAAGAAAGGCTATCTTCTGGCCATCTTCGTGTGGTCGGTCGGCGCCTGTCTCCATGCTCTCTGCGGATGGGGAACGATGCAATGGTTGGATCTGAGCTCTACGACAGAAATGATGCAGGCCACGGGCGACACTCTGGTGCTCGTCACCACAGTCAGTGTCTGGTTCTTCATAGCGGCACGCGTGGTGCTGGCCGTGGGCGAGGCTGGCAACTTCCCCTCGGCCGTGAAGGTGACAGCAGAGTACTTCCCAAAAAAGGACCGTGCCTTTGCCACCTCAATCTTCAACTCCGGCAGCACCATCGGCGCTCTCGTTGCACCGCTCACCATTCCCGTCATAGCCCGCATGTTCAAGGGCTTAGGCATCGGCAACGGCTGGGAAGCGGCTTTCGTCATCATAGGCGGTTTAGGCTTCGTCTGGATGGGCGTCTGGATGTTCGCCTATAGGGAAGTAGGCCGCAACCGCTTTGTCAACAAGGCAGAGCAGGCCTACATCAATCAGGATGACGCACAGGAACCGGCAACAGATACGGCCGGAGGCGGTCGCTCTCTGTCATACGCCGCATGTTTCAGCCATAAGCAGACATGGGCCATCGTGCTGGGCAAATTCATCACCGACGGTGTATGGTGGTTTTTCCTCTTCTGGACACCGGCTTACATCAGCGACATTTTCGGCTATTCCAGCGACTCACCCGAGGGCATGATGCTCATCTTCACCCTCTACGCCATCACCATCCTCTCCATCTTCGGCGGCAAGTTGCCCACCATCATCATGGACAAAACAGGAGGCAACGCCTACGAGAGCCGCATGAAAGCCATGCTCGTCTTCGCACTCTTCCCGCTGCTCGGCGTCTTTGCACAACCGCTCGGCGCCTACTCACCTTGGATAGTAGTCATCATCATAGGCATCATGGGCGCTGCTCACCAATCTTGGTCCGCCAACCTGTTCACGGTGGGCAGCGACCTCTTCAACCGTAACTCCGTAGCCACCATCACGGGTATCAACGGTCTGGCGGGCGGCCTGAGCTGTCTGCTCATCAACTGGCTTTCGGGTCTGCTCATCACCTACGCCAGCAACACGAACATGGCATTTCTGGGATATCAAGGCAAGACCGCTGCCTACATGCTCATCTTCTGCTTCTGCTCGGTAGCGTATCTCATCGGATGGTGCGTGATGAAAATACTGGTGCCCAAGTATAAACCCGTAGAATAACTGCTTTCACGCCTCCGCTATCACCAGACGACAAAAAGCGAAATTCCGTTTCACTGACAACACATACCAACACGAACTGCCAACCCCCGGAAGCAGTCTTCCACACACAACACGGGAAGTTAAAGAGAGGGGGACACACTACTATGATGGAAAAAACATGGCGCTGGTTCGGGCGCAAAGATAAGATTACTCTCGACATGCTCCGCCAGATTGGCGTGGAAGGCATCGTCACCGCACTGCACGACGTGCCGAACGGCGAAATATGGCCCGTAGAGAAAATAGAAGAACTGAAGAAATACATCGAAAGCTACGGCATGCGCTGGAGCGTGGTAGAGAGCCTGCCCGTGTGCGAAAGCATAAAATACGGCGGGCCTGACCGCGATGCGCTCATCGAGAAATACAAGGTCAGCCTGGCCAATCTCGGCAGATGTGGCATACACACCATCTGCTACAACTTCATGCCTGTGCTCGACTGGGCACGCACAGACCTGACCAACCCCAACGGCAACGGCACTTCCAGTCTATTCTTCAACCATGCGGAGTTTGCTTACTTCGACTGTGAGATTCTGAAGCGCAACGGCGCAGAAAAAGACTACACCGACGAGACTCTGGCAAAGGTAAAGGAGATGAAACAGACCTTTACCGCCAACGACGAACACAGACTCGTGGAGAACATCATCGTCAAGACGCAAGGATTCGTAAACGGCAACATCAAAGAGGACGATGAGAAACCCGTCGAGATATTCCGTTCGCTGCTCGACCTCTACAAGGACATCACGCCCGAAAAACTGCGCCGGAACATGAAATACTTCCTCGAAGCCATCATGCCCGTCTGCGATGAATGGGGCATGAACATGTGCGTACACCCCGATGACCCCCCACTGCAAATTCTCGGTCTGCCGCGCATCGTGACCTGCGACAGGGACATTGAATGGCTGCTCGAGGCCGTGCCCAACGAGCACAACGGCATCACCTTTTGTGCCGGCAGCCTCAGTGCCGGCGCACACAACGACGTGCCACAACTGGCAAAGAAGTACGCCAAACGCACGCACTTCGTCCACCTGCGCAGTACCACCGTGTTCCCCAATGGCGACTTCAAGGAAGCAAGCCATCTGGGCGGCCGCGCAAACATCATTGAGCTCGTCCGCATCTTCCAGAGCCAAAAGCCCGGCTTGCCAATGCGTGTGGACCACGCACCGCTCATGCTCGGCGACGAAGACAAGGGCTACAACGCCGGATACTCTTTCCACGGCCGCATGCTTGCACTCGGACAAGTAGAGGGCGTCATGGCGGTTGTGGACAACGAGCTTGAGACAATGCGCAACAAAACGAACTCTGAACAAAAATAGACTATGGGAAATCTTTTCGACATCAAAGACAACGTCGTTGTCATCACAGGCGGCACAGGTGTGCTGGGCCGCGAGATAGGCAAATACTTGGCAGCGGAAGGCGCCAAGGTGGTGCTGCTTGGCCGCAAGGCGGAGGTGGGTCGCAAACTGGCAGACGAGATTCTGGCGGCCGGAGGAGAAGCTTCCTTCATGACGTGCGACGTAATGCAACAGGATTCGGTGCAAGCCGTCTGCGATGAGGTGATGGCGAAGTACGGCAAGGTAGATGCCCTGCTCAACGCCGCCGGAGGCAACATGCCGGGGGCCACTATCGGGCCAAGCGGCACCATCTTCGACGTCAAGATTGAGGAGTTCCAAAAGGTGCTCAACGTCAACCTCACCGGTACGGTCATCCCCACACAGATTTTCCTCAAGCCGATGGTCAAGGCAGGACGCGGCAGCATCGTCAACTTTTCCAGCGAAGCCTCATTCCGTCCCCTTAGCCGCGTCATGGGNTATGCCGCCGCAAAGGCCGGCATNAGCAATTTCACCGCCTTCCTTGCAAACNAAGNCGCCACNAAGTTCACGCCCGACATCCGTGNCAATGCCATTGCGCCCGGCTTCTTCCTGACANAACAGAACCGCACCCTGCTGACATGTGANGACGGCTCGCNCACCAGTCGCGGTCAGGACGTCATACGCCAGACGCCCTTCAAACGCTTCGGGAAACCCGAGGAGCTCTGCGGCACTATACATTATTTAATAAGCCCGGCCTCCACTTTTGTCACCGGCACAGTGGCTGTGGTGGATGGCGGTTTCAACGCCTTCGCCATGTAAGCAACCGGCGGACAAACGCTCTCCTTAAGCACTATGCCCATCGCAACAGAATAACGGCTCAATGACAATGAAACAGTTCATGGACAATAACTTCCTGCTCATGTCGGAGACTGCGCAGGAACTCTATCATAACCACGCAGCAGGACTGCCCATCATAGACTACCACTGTCATCTCAATCCCAAAGAAGTGGCAGAAGACCACCAATTCTCAGGCATCACCGAACTATGGCTTGGAGGCGACCACTACAAGTGGCGCGCACTGCGAAGCAACGGGGTGGAAGAGAAATACATCACCGGCAACGCCAGTGATTGGGAGAAGTTCCAAAAGTGGGCAGAAACCATGCCTTACTGCATGCGCAACCCTCTCTACCACTGGACACACCTCGAGTTGCGCACTGCCTTCGGCATCACAAAAACACTCAACGCACAGACTGCACGAGAGATATACGAGGCATGCAACGAGAAACTGAAGCAACCGGACTTCAGCGCACGGGGCCTTATGCGCCGCTACAACGTGGAGGTGGTCTGCACCACCGATGACCCCGCCGACACGCTCGAACACCACATCGCTACACGCCACAGCGGATTCGAAGTGAAGGTGCTGCCCACTTGGCGCCCCGACAAAGCCATGGCCATAGACAACCCCAAGGCTTACCGTACCTACATAGAACAGCTTGGAAAGACGGCCGACCGCAACATAAGCTCCTACGCAGAACTCATCGACACCCTCCAACAGCGTCATGACTTCTTCGCCGCACAGGGTTGCAGGCTCTCCGACCACGGCGTCAATGAGTTCTATGCCGACGACTGCACCGAGGCTGAGGCAAGCAGAATCTTCTTGAAAGTCATGGACGGCAAGCAGCCCACAGCCGACGAGACGAACAAGTTCCGCTCAGCCCTTATGCTCGAAGGGGGGCGCATGGATGCCCGTGCAGGATGGGCACAGCAATTCCACTATGGTCCCATGCGCAACAACAACAGCTNCATGTACNGGAAGTTAGGAGCGGACACAGGCTATGACAGCATCGGNACCTGGAACACCTCCGAGAGTCTGTCGCGCTTCNTCGNCCGTCTTTGCANCGAAGGAAATCTAGCAAAAACCATTCTCTACTGCATCAACCCTTCGGACAATGAGATGCTTGCCACCATGATAGGCAATTTTCAGGAGGGTCCCGTTCCCGGCAAGATACAGTTCGGCTCCGGATGGTGGTTCAACGATCAACTCGATGGCATGGAACGCCAGATGAACTGTCTGTCTGTACTTGGCCTGCTAAGCCGCTTCGTGGGCATGCTCACCGACAGCCGCTCCTTCCTCTCCTACCCCCGACACGAGTATTTCCGTCGTTGCATGTGCAACCTCATAGGGCAGGATGTGGAGAACGGCAAACTTCCCGCCGACGAACTGCCCTTCATCCGACAGATGGTGGAGAACATTGCGTACTACAACGCCAAACACTACTTTAACTTCTAACATCGGCTCCGCACCAACATGTGGCTTCTCTTTGCGCTGCTCAGCGCAGTCCTTCTGGGCGTCTACGACGTATGCAAGAAACACGCTCTGCGCGACAACGCCGTTATCTACATCCTGTTTCTCAACACGTTGCTGTGCTCGCTTTTCTTCCTCCCTCTGGCTTTCCTGACGCCGGTGGGAGGATGGGAGATGCAGCGACACATCGTGCTCAAGTCGCTGATAGTGCTGAGCAGTTGGCTGTTGGGCTACTTCGGCATGAAGCATCTGCCGCTCACTCTTGTGGGTCCCATCAACGCCACACGCCCGGTGCTGGTACTTGTCGGGGCACTCATCGTCTTTGGCGAACGGCTCAACGCATGGCAATGGACAGGCGTTGCACTGGCTGTCGGCGGCTTTTTCCTGCTCAGTCGCAGCGGGCGCAAAGAGGGCATAGACTTCAGGCACAACATCTGGATAGTCTGCATTATGGGGGCTGCTGTGCTTGGAGCAGCCAGCGGACNGTATGACAAATACCTCATGGCAACACCTGCCGACGGGGGCGTTGGACTGCCACGCCTCACCGTACAGTGTTGGTACAACTTCTACCAATGCGTGCTTATGGGCATTGTTCTCCTGACATCAAGATGGACAAAGCGCAACGCCCGCACTCCATTCCGCTGGCGATGGAGCATTCTCTTCATCAGCATTTTCCTGAGTCTCGCCGACTATGCCTACTTCTTCAGCCTCTCTCTTGACGGTGCCATGATTAGCATCGTCAGCATGGTGCGCCGCAGCAGCGTGCTGGTCAGCTTCCTGCTCGGAGCCTTTCTCTTCCGCGAAAAGAACCTCCGCAGCAAGGCCATCGACCTCGCCCTTGTCTTCCTCAGCATGNTCTGCCTCTGGTTAGGAAGATGAGCAAGCGAATGCANTCAGAAGGAGCAGGCACACGGCATGGGCTTTATACATGTGGCGTATCACTTTTTGCCCTTTACGTTTGGCAATGACAAAAAGAACATGTATCTTTGCGGACAAAACAGAACGAACACATATACCTAAACCATTCACTTTATGAATAAACTCCATCTTTTGGGACTTCTTGCAGTCATTTGCCTGACTGCATGTGCCGACAACAAAACCGCCATTACCATCACAGGCGAATTGGGCGAGACGAAACCCACTTATCTCTACAACTTCGTCAGCCGCGAGCTTCTGGCTGAAGGACAAGTCGCCGACGGATGCGTCACCTTCACCACTGAACTTGCAGAGCCCGTAATAGCCATGCTTGGCCGTTCTGCTGACGGCCGGCAACCTCTGTGCCCCATCATCATAGACGGAAAGGACATCGAGCTGAACATCGACAAAGACGGCAAGACAACGCTCGCGAAAGGCTCTGCACAGAACATGCAACTGGACGCATCCGCCAAACGCCTCGACGAAATAAAAGACAGGCAGGGCGAACTCATGAAGGAATACACTGAACTCTATAAGAAACACAACGGAAACATCCCTGCCGAAAGCATGGCAAGTTTAGAAACACGCTACAAGGCCATGGCCGACGAGACACTTGCCACCATCAAGCAGATTATGTCCGAAAACGCCGACAACCTCGTGCCTATCTACTACCTCACCTTGAACGCCGGGGCACTGGGCACAGAATATACGGAGGCATTCCTCGCCAACTATGTCCATAAAGACAGCCCGATGCTCGACGTAGTGAACAAGACACTGAACGGCAGCAGGAACAAGATGCCCGGAGCAACCGTGGTGGACTTCGTTGGCAAAGACCTCAAAGGCAATGAGTGCCGCCTCACCGACTATGTGGGCAAAGGCGACTATGTACTCGTTGACTTCTGGGCAAGCTGGTGCGGCCCTTGCCGTGCGGAAATGCCCAACGTGAAAACCTGCTACGAAAAGTACCACGAAAAGGGATTTAACGTTGTGGGCATCTCATTCGACAACAGCCAAGAGGCTTGGGAGAAAGGAGTGAAGGACCTCGGCATCACTTGGCCGCAGATAAGCGACCTGAAGGGTTGGGAGTGCGCAGCCAGCGACATCTTCTACATCAAGTCCATCCCCGCCACCATCCTCTACGGCCCCGACGGCAAGGTAATCAAAGCCAACCTGCGCGGAGAGGAGCTCGGACAGACGCTTGAGGAAATCTTCAAAGAGAGCACTGAAAATTAGTTCTTACGTCAATTGAAGGGCGTAACCTACAGATACCCCCTTCAATTGAAGAGCGGACAGCAAAGCATGTTTCCCCTCACCGACCAACAACTCCACGGCATACTCTCCGCTGCACTGCAACGCGGCGGAGAGTATGCCGATATTTTTCTTGAGGACACACGCATCAACAGCATGGTGCTGCAAGACGGCGCAGTGAGTCAGGCACAAGCAGTATGCCTCTACGGTGCCGGCATTCGGGTGCTGAAAGGCAGACAGACAGGCTACGCCTACACCATGGACCTCTCGCCCTCCGCCATGCTGGCAGCGGCACGCTTTGCAGGCAGTTGCGGCAGAACAGGTGCAACCGGCCAAGCCCCCGACATCGTCCTCGCCCCCGCTACTGCGTCACTGACAGTGCCGTCCGTACAACACTTACTGGAAGAAACAGAGATGCGCCGCATACTGCTCGACATTAAAGAAAGGGCGCACACCATGGACGAACGCATCATACGCGTCAAAGCCTACATTGCGCAGCGTATGCAGGAAGTACAGTTCGTGGCAAGCGACGGTACGGCTTTTCACGACTTCCGCCCGCGCACGTCGCTCTCCGTCAGTGTTGTCATGGAAGAACATGGACAGACGCAAATGGGCTATGCCACACGCATGATGCAAATGGGCGGTGACTTCTTCAGCGATGCGCTCATCCAAGCCGTCGTTGCCGAAGCCGTGGAACGCACAGCCTTCCTCTTTTCCGCACAGCAGATAGAGGGTGGAGAGATGCAGGTTGTCATGGCGGCCGGCAGTAGCGGCATCCTGTTGCACGAAGCCATAGGACACGCCTTTGAGGCTGATTTTGTACGCACCGGCGAGAGCATTTTCGCTTCACAACTCGGCAAACAAGTGTGTCATCCCAGCATCAGCATAGTGGATGACGGCACACTGCTTAACGATGCCGGAATGCTTCGCTACGATGATGAAGGCATACCGGGCCAGTGCACCACACTCATCGACTGCGGGCGCCTCACCGGCTTCCTGCACGACCGCATCAGTGCCCGCCACTTCGGTGTCAGACCTACGGGCAACGGACGTCGCGAAAGCTTCCGCTGCGCACCCGTCCCACGCATGCGGTCAACCTACATGCTGCCCGGCGAGGCAAGCGAGGAAGACATCATACGCAGCGTGCGCCGCGGCGTCTATGCGCAGTCCTTCACCGGCGGGCAGGTACAGATTGGAGCGGGGGACTTCACTTTCTACATGAAGACCGGCTTCCTCATCGAGGACGGACACCTCACTCAACCCCTGCGCGACCTCAACGTAACAGGCAACGGGCCGGAGGCACTCCGCTGCATCAGCATGGTAGCCGACAACCTCCGAATAGACCACAGTGCCAGTATGTGTGGCAAGGAGGGACAGCGTGTTGCAGTCAGTCAAGGACTGCCTACAGTATTGATAGACAAACTCATCGTGGGATGAACACAGACGCCATATATCAAGCAGAGGAAGCGATACGGCTGCTGCCGGGAAGCCCGGAATATAAACTCGTACTACTCGAGAACCATGAGGACAACATCGTGCTACGCCAGGGTGGCGAGGTGGAAAAGATGTTACGCGCCACTTCGCTCTCGCTTGCCGTTAACCTCCTCATCGATGGGCGCGATGGATTCTTCTATACTAACTGTCTGCACCGTGACTTCATCCCCGGCTTCATCCGCAAGGCATACGCCACCACGCTCCTCCTCCAACCTGACGAGAACCGAACCTTGGCAGACCCCTCACGCTACTACAAAGGCGGCGGTATCGACCTACAAAACTACGATGATACGCTTTGTGAGGCAGATGCGGCAGTGAAGATGGAGTTGGTGCTGGCTGCCAATGCCGAAGCAGAGGGAGCAGACCCCCGCATCATCAGCGTTCAAACGCGCTATGCCGACCGCCAACACAATGCCCGCTACCTCATCAGCAACGGCTTCGAGGGCACAGAGCAATGCAGCCATTGCACTCTGGCAAGCATCGTAACTGTAGAAGGAGAAGGCGGTCAGCACCCCATGGACGGCTGGGGCGCATCACGCCTCTTCTTGAACCAAATGCCGCATGCAGGCATCGGCACCACGGCTCTCCGGCGCGCCCTGCGCAAAATAGGCGCACGCCCCGCACCGAGCGGCCGCTACCGCATGATTGTGGAGTCGCCCGTGGCGAGCAGTTTTTTACAGCCTATCCTGAACGCAATGGGCGGACAGGCACTACAGGGACGAACATCTTNCCTGCTNGACAAACTGGGGACGNACATCATGTCGCCACTCGCAAACCTTGTGGATGACCCCCTTATTCCCGGCACACGCGGAGCCACCCATTTCGACTTCGACGGTGTCCGCACCGAACGACGCCAACTCATTACAGACGGACAACTTCGNACCTATTTCCTCGACACCGCCATGGCNCGCAAACTGGGCATGGCACCAACCACCCAAGGCACNCACCACCTCATCATGCAACCAGGTAAAGAAAGCCTCGAAAGCCTCATTGCCAGTTCCCGNCACGCCATTCTTGTCACCGACTGGGTGGGTGGCAACTGCGACCCCTCCACAGGCAACTTCTCATACGGCATAGAAGGATTTCTCATAGAGGATGGCTCCGTGGTGCATCCCGTCAGCGGCATGAACGTTACGGGCAACATGCTCTCCGTATGGCAGCGCCTTGTCGGCGTGGCTAATGACGCCGACCCTTGGGAAGCGGAACGCATCCCGTCGCTTGCCTTCGAAGACGTTGCCTTCGGCGGCACAGCCGAATAAACAAGGGCTACGAAAAAAGGCTTTTGCCCATGAGAGGCAAAAGCCTTTTTTCGTTTCCTTAACGGATAGTGAAGGTCATAACCCCGTTTGCACCTCCGGACATGGGGCCGCTTTGAGGCGTAATGCGCCCGGCATAGGTTGAGCTGTTGGACACTATGCCTCCTGTCTCCACTATGACGCCTTGGCCACTGTACTTGTACTCGGCACTGAATTGTACGGTGTCTCGCTTGCCTTCCGCTGTGGGCAAGGCATTGGCGGGAATGCGTCCGTGCCAGACCGGGTCGGCATCACCGTTGACATAGCCGTCGTAGTTGGTATGNATGGTGACGTCCTTGCGGACATGCACACGCCGCCCAGAGGTGTCAAGAGTGTCGAACATGATGGACCAAGTGTAGTTGGTGGAGTTGATACGCTGGCCGCGTTTGTCCTGACAGGCTGTTATGTGGAGCGAGTCACCAGGCGATACGACAAAAGTTGACGTTGAGAGTTTGACGTAGTCGGGATAGTTGCCCTTTGTCACGACGAAGCCCTTCCAGGTGGGACAGTAGGAACTGTAGTCCTTCTCCGAACATGAGGCGGTGAAGATGGCAACGATGGCCATTGCAAGTTTGATGTAGTGTTTCATAAGACATTGAGTTTTTTCATTTCACTGTAAAGGCGCTGCACAGGCAGTCCCATGACGTTGAAATAGGATCCGTGCAACTGAGTGACACCGATGTAGCCTATCCACTCTTGTATGCCATATGCGCCGGCTTTGTCAAGAGGGCGGCAGGTGGCAACGTAATGTGCTATCTCTGCTTCCGTGAGTCGAGCGAATGTAACCTCCGACACCGAAGCAAACGAGTGCTGAAAAGAAGCCGATGTAAGCGTGACGCCCGTTACCACCTGATGCGTGCGCCCTGATAGCTTGTGGAGCATGCGGCAGGCATCCGCCTCATCGGCAGGCTTGCCAAGCACCTCGCCGTCGAGATGAACGATGGTGTCGGCGGTGATGAGCAGTTCATCGGGCGCTATGGTATAGGCATCTGCCTTCTTGCGGCTGATATACATCGGAATGTCGGTCATAGAAAG
>WFLX010265411.1_pt1 | contig 14827 bp, 12 predicted proteins | sample 4967041 | NCBI WGS metagenome assembly WFLX01 (sample SAMN12857096, study PRJNA449069) | gut metagenome | isolation source: stool from male and female vole | host: Microtus ochrogaster | place: USA:Florida | collected 2017
GGCGCGTCAATGTGTAGAGGCCAGAAGATGGTATGTTGACTTTCACCCAGTAGCCTTCTGCAAGCCGAGAATTAGAAGCGTACTTTGCAGGGTCGGCAGCGAGAGTGCCAAAAGCCGAAAACATTGCCATAGACAGAGATATGGCAATTCTTACAGTATATTTTGATAAATCGAATAGTTTCACTTTTAATTAACGGATTTGTTTCCTTTATATTGTTGCTCAGAGATAAAGTCGTTCCATTCCTTGCGCGACCCTCCGAAGACATTCATGTCTACCGCACCTTTAATGCCTTTTACAGCCCCCCTGTGGTTGTGCTGCCAGAAAGTCCAAGGAGCAGCAATAGGGTCTTGCGAGAAAGAGCATATCCAGAGAGAATTGCCGGGGAAGGACTCTGCCAAAAATTTGTAGTAATCAGTCTTGTTGCAATATAGAGTAGGCGCGAGGCCGCGGAGATTCAGATATTCCACCATTGCCAAGATCCGCTCCTTGATCACCTCCTCGTCAATGTCATCTGGATTTCCCGACGACTCCACGTCGATTGCGACTCCCAATTCGAGATTGCGATCGCCCACTGTCTCAAGTAGATTGATCGCTTGCTCCACTCCATCCTTGTCGAAGCGGAAAAAATGATAAGCTCCTCTTTTGAGATTCGCTTTTCCTGCTTTTTGATAATTTGAAGCAAACTTGCGGTCGCGGAAAGTGACCCCCTCAGTGGCTTTTATCCATACGAATTCCATTCCATCGCGGGCGGCTGACAGAAAGTCGATGTTGCCATTATGAGAAGAAATGTCGAAGCCTGCCACAGGATATCTGTCGCGGTCTACGTAAGGAGGAGTCGTCCGGAAATTGATCCAAGCCGCATAAGCAGCCCACGTAAGAAGAGCCGCTGCAGTGAGGAAGCAGAGGAAAATAGCAATGTCTGTCTTACGGGTGTTGATGTCGGCCAGTATCTTCATTCTTTTACAAAATTAATAATAATTGGTCAAGATGCCAAATCAATAGAACTAAAAATTCAGTAAATTCCAAAATTTTTATTAATTTTGCATTTGCTAACTCACTTCGAAATCTCACGCAGAGAGCGCAGAGGAACAGAGGAGCGGAGAAAAATAATTATGGGAGAAGCTATATATCATATATTAGTGATTGCTGTGGCACTCGTCGGGATATTTAGAGGCTTTCATGCCGGCTTGATGCGACAGGTGTCGGGAGTGTTGGGATTTGTGTTTGGGATAGTTGCCGCTCGATCTTTGGGGCCTGACTTTGCATCCTGGCTTGCTGGGTGGGTGCCTCAATTCTATCACCCGGTAGCCAAGACATTTTTTGTGTCGATACTTGGATATGGGATTATCTGGGGGCTTTGTATGTTCGCTTTTTCTATGTTTACAGGGGTTCTGAATTTCATACTTGGAGTTATTCCGGTGGGAATTGTGAACTCTATTGCGGGCGCGGCGTTTTCATTATTGAAATACTTGATGTTTCTCTCTATACTTTTTGACCTTGCCTTATGCCGGCCGTTTGACTCTCCTTTGATGCATTGCGCCCGCCATGACGATGGCAATCTTGTAGATGGAGTAATTCGCCTTGCCCCCGAGCTTTTGGGGACAATGTCGGCAGATGATTACATCCACAGGGTGCAGCTGTGGGAAGCGAGAACTATTAGTTAAGGATTAAGGACTAAGGGTCAAGGGCCAAGGGTCAAGTGAATAGGGAATAGTGAAAAGCAAATAATGAATAATATTGAAATTAAGATATATAAGATATGCTTTCAGTAAGAGACCTTCATGCCGAAANCGACGGCAAGGAAATACNCCGCNGTGNCAATCTTGACGTGAATCCANGAGAAGTACACGCCATAATGGGTCCGAATGGATCAGGAAAATCTACACTTTCAATGGTGCTTGCCGGCAATCCGGCATATAATGTGACGGCAGGAGAAGTGATATTCAGAGGCAAGAATTTGCTTGAGATGTCGCCCGATGTGAGAAGCCATGAGGGGCTGTTTCTTGGTTTTCAGTATCCTGTAGAAATTCCGGGAGTTTCGATGGTCAACTTCATGCGTGCAGCAGTCAATGCAAAGCGGAAATATTTCGGTGAGCCTCCAATGGGTGCCACCGACTTCCTGAAGCTCATGCGCGAGAAGCGTGCGATAGTGGAACTCGACAATAAGCTTGCCTCACGCAGCGTCAACGAAGGCTTCTCAGGAGGCGAAAAGAAGCGCAACGAAATATTCCAGATGGCTGTGCTTGAGCCGAAACTTTCGATCCTTGATGAGACTGACTCCGGGCTTGATGTAGATGCACTCCGTATAGTGGCAGAAGGAGTCAATAAACTTCGTACGCCAGAAAATTCAGCAATCGTCATCACTCACTATCAGCGTCTGCTCGACTATATTAAGCCAGATGTGATTCATGTGCTTTACAAAGGGCGCATCGTCTATACCGGTGGTCCCGAACTCGCGCTTGAGATAGAGAAAAAAGGTTATGATTGGATAAAAGCGGAGGTAGACAGCCAAGACGCGATAAAAGGGGAGGCTTAATCTATGGGAGCTCTTGATCAATATATCGACCTCTGGCAGGAGCACAGCGACTTGATAAACTCAAATGCGCCTGAAGTGCTCAATCGCCTGCGCCCTGATGCGGAGACCTCTCTCATAGAGAATGGACTTCCCGGCCAGAAAGATGAAAACTATAAATACACAGATTTAGAAAAGATACTGTCTCCCGACTTCGGCGTCAACATCGCAAGAGTGAGGATGACAGTCAATCCTTCCGAGACATTCCGTTGTGATGTGCCGATGCTTTCTACCTCACTTTTCCTGATAGTCAACGATGCCTTTGCGGAGACTTCGGGATGCCGCAACTTGCTCCCTGAAGGTGTTGAGGTAATGTCGTTGGCATCGTATGGAAGAAATAATCCGGAGTTTGTCGCCAAACATTATGGGAAATTGGCTGACATCGCCAACCCTATTGTGGCGCTCAATACTTTGCTTTGCCAGGATGGCATTGTGATAAGAGTAAAAAAGGGCGTTAAGGTAGAGCCTACGATTCAGGTTGTGAACATCTTCAACAATTCGGTTGCAATGCTCTCAGCCCGAAGGGTATTGATTGTGATGGAGGCAGACTCTGAAGCAAAGATACTATTTTGCGACCATACTCAGAATCCTGATGTGGATTTCTGCTCATTGCAGGTGGTAGAAGTGTTTGCTGAAAAGGGTAGTCGTCTTGATTATTATGATCTTGAAGAGAGCACTCATAAGACTTCAAGGCTTTCCTCTTTGTGGCTTGATCAAGAAGAGGGGTCGGAAGTGTTGCTCGACTCCATGACTCTCTACAATGGCAAGACACGCAATGAGTTCTTCACCAGATTTTCCGGCCGCCATGCTCGATTGAAAATGCTTGGAATGGGTATTGAAGACGAAACTCGCATTCTTGATACGTATTCTAAAATTTCTCATGATGTGCCTGAATGCAACACCGACGAGCTCTTTAAATACGTAGTAGATGGCAACGCCGTAGGAGCTTTTGCCGGATTGATTTATGTGGAGGAAGGGGCTTCAAAGACGGAGGCTTATCAGTCAAACCGCAATCTTGTAGGTTCTGACTCTGCAACAATGCACTCAAAGCCCCAGTTGGAGATTTACAACGACGACGTGAAGTGCTCTCATGGCACTGCCATCGGGCAGCTTGATGAGAAGCAGCTCTTCTATATGATGACCCGAGGAATATCGGAAGAGCAGGCTCGATTGATGCTCAAGCAGGCGTTTATGTCGGATGTAATAGATGGAATTTCACTTCCCCCGCTTCGCGATAGGCTTAAACTTATGGTAGAGCGTAGGTTTGCCGGAGAGCAGACGGCTTGTGCATCGTGTCCTGTGGGGTGCAATGATAAATGACAAATTATAAAGGATAAATGATTGATTATGATATAGAGAGGATACGGGAGCGGTTTCCGATATTGTCAAGGACAATAGATGGAAAACCACTTGTCTACCTCGATAATACGGCAACGTCGGAGACTCCACGGAGTGTGGTGGATGCAATCGTGTCGGGGTATTGCGACACGAAGGCAAACGTACACAGAGGAGTGCACACCCTGTCGCAGGAGGCAACCGAACTTCAGGAAGAGTGCAGGCGTCGCGTGCGCGACTATATTGGGGCTTCCTCTGTGGATGAGGTGATCTTTACCCGTGGCACTACGGAAGGCATCAATCTGGTAGCCTCTTCATTTGGCTCCTTGTTTCCGCAAGATGGTGAGATCATTCTCACAGTCATGGAGCATCATGCCAATATAGTGCCGTGGCAACTTCTTCAGAGCCGCAGGCCTGACCTTAAAATAAGGGTTGTGGATATCAACGACAAGGGAGAGTTGCTTCTCGACCAATATCGCTCTCTTTTCAATCCTCACACTTGCATGGCTTCATTCTGCCATGTCTCGAATGTGCTTGGCACTGTCAATCCTGTAAAGGAGATGATAGATTATGCTCATTCCAAGGGAGTGCCTGTGCTCGTGGATGGAGCTCAGGCTGTGCCGCATATGCGANTAGATGTCAAAGATCTTGATTGCGATTTTTACGCCTTTTCATCTCATAAGATGTATGGCCCCACCGGCATCGGCGTGCTTTACGGAAAGAAAGAGCATCTTTTGCAAATGCCTCCCTATCAAGGGGGAGGGGAGATGATAGCCCATGTCAGCTTTGATGGCACTACATTTGCCGACCTTCCATTCAAATTTGAGGCTGGGACACCCGACTTTGTTGGAATAGGTGCATTCCCAAAGGCGCTTGATTTCATTGATGAGATTGGAATTGAGAATATCGCGGAGCATGAACATGAGCTGATGGAATATGCAGAGGCGCAAATGAGAGAGATNCCTGGGATGAGAATCTTTGGAAATGCACCGGATAAAAGCGCTGTGATATCATTTCTTGTCGGTGATATCCATCATTATGATATGGGGATGCTTCTTGATAAGCTGGGTGTTGAAGTCAGGACAGGGCATCATTGTGCGCAGCCGTTGATGCAGCGTCTCGGGATATCNGGNACTGTCAGAGCTTCTTTTGCAGCTTATAATACCAGAGAGGAAGTGGATGGGTTTATCGCGGCCCTCAAGCGTGTGATTCCTATACTGAGCTAAAGGTGAGTATTNAGAAGTGTTAAAATTTAATANATNTGAAACAATTTTGCAATCTGAAATGTTTAAAAATCATAAAGAAGATAGATTTTTGTTCATTAAGAAAAACGAAGTCTGATGCATAGTATCAGATTCGTAATCAAGAAAGGCCCAATCGTGAGATTGGGCCTTTCTTGATTATTTCTTTTTTTCGTCGGCGTCGGAGAATTTGTTGGGGAAGGTCCAATGTTGTTTTGGATGGACCATGGCCCAGATGATCATTCCGATGCCAAGGAGGATGAATGGTATGCTTAGAAGCTGTCCTTGATCTATTCCCCAGTCTGCGCGCATCTGCACTTCCCAAGGTACTTGGACGTTTTTCACATATTCTATTAGGAATCGGGATCCGAAAGTCACCAAGAAGAAAACTCCAGTCATGAGCCAGGGACGCTCTTCGGCATTTTTCTTCCAATACATCCACATAAGAAGCACGAATAGCAATAGGTAGGAGCCGGCTTCATATAGCTGAGTGGGATGGCACGGTAGGATTTCTCCGTTTCTGACAAACACAAAACCCCAAGGAAGGTCGGTAGGACCGCCATAAATCTCCGAGTTCATAAGATTCCCGAGGCGGATGAGGCAGCCGGTAAGGGCGATTGGGGCTACGATCTTATCAAGCACCCAGCTCATCGACTTATGCGTCACAAGCCGACTATATATCCATATGCCTATGATAATGGCAATAGTGCCTCCATGGCTTGCAAGTCCACCATTCCAGACTTTGAGAATTTCAGCAGGATGAGCGGAATAATAATCCCATTCATAGAAGAGCACATGCCCGAGGCGTGCGCCGACGATAGTACAGACTACGAGATAGGTGAGGAGGCTCCCGAGCCATTTCTCGGGAGCACCTTCATGTTTGAACATCGCTGCCACAATCTGGTAGCCGATGAAAAATCCTGTCACGAACATCAGTCCGTACCATCTCACGNAGAAAGGTCCGATAGAGAACAGTATAGGGTCTGCGTTCCAAGTTACGAATCCAAGCATACGCAGTCAGTGATTATTTGCCTACGATAGCTGCAGTGTCCTGAGCGATCATCAGTTCCTCATCTGTAGGAATTACCACTACGTGAACCTTTGAGTCAGCGCCAGAGATTTCTACTTCCTCACCGCGAGTCTTATTGGCTTCTTCATTGAAAGTGATGCCAAGGAAAGCGAGTTTCTTGCAAATTTTCTCTCTTGTGGAAATCTGGTTCTCACCTACACCGCCAGTGAAGACGATGATGTCTGCCCCACCGAGCACAGCAGCGTATGCGCCAATATATTTGAGGATGCGGTATTCATACATTTCAAGAGCAAGGCGTGCACGGTCGTTGCCAGCCTTTATTCCAGCCTCGATGTCGCGCATGTCGTTGCTGATGCCGCTGACGCCTGCAACGCCGCTCTTCTTGTTGATAAGATTCATAAGCCCGTCAGCATCAAGGTTCATCTCCTTCATGAGGTAGACAAGCGCTCCGGGATCTACATCACCTACGCGAGTGCCCATCATGAGGCCCTCAGTAGGAGTAAGACCCATAGAAGTATCCACACACTTTCCATCCTTGATGGCAGCTATGCTGCCGCCATTTCCGATGTGGCAAGTGATGATGCGCTGTTTGTCATAGTCAAGACCGAGGAATTCGCAGGCACGCTTGCTGACGTAGCGGTGGCTGGTGCCGTGGAAGCCGTAGCGGCGCACGCCATACTTCTCGTAAGCCTCGTAGGGGAGGGCATACATGTAGGCGTAGTCGGGCATAGTCTGATGGAAGGCTGTATCGAAAACGGCCACCTGAGGCACACTCGGGATAAGCTCGGTGACAGCTTCGATGCCGGCAATGTTGGCAGGATTGTGAAGTGGAGCCACTGTATAGCATTCCTTCACTTCCTCAATCACCTCGGGAGTGATGAGGACAGACTTATTAAACTTATCCATACCATGCACCACGCGATGACCCACAGCATCGATTTCATCAAAGCTCTTGATCACACCGTCCTTGGGGTCGGTGAGCACCTTGATCACATTTTCTACGGCTGCCTTAGCGTCGGGCATTTCTACAGTGATAGTCTCCTTGGAGCCATCAGGACGCTTAAACTTGAGGAACGAATCGGGGAGACCGATCTTTTCTACACCCCCCTCAGCGAGCACCTCTTTAGAGTTGCTGTCGATGAGCTTATATTTCACACTGCTGCTTCCGCAGTTGANAACTAATATTTTCATTATTTTGAATTTTGAANTTTGAATTTTTAGACTATTCGTTATTCACTATTCGTTATTCACTATTCGTTATTCACTACTTTTCGGAGAGTGANTGNTTGCAGGTTACGATGNTTGTGTTGNTGATATCTTCTNCTGTTGCGNCGCGGCTGAGGTCGTTGACCGGAGNTGCCNGNCCTTGGAGGATCGGGCCANCTGCNCCGGCACCAGANAGACGCTGCANGNGCTTATAGCCGATATTTCCTGCTTCGAGCGATGGGAAGATGAGAGTATTTGCGTGGCCAGCGACTTCGCTGCCNGGAGCTTTCTGCNCGCCTACACTTGGCACGATGGCNGCGTCGCTCTGAAGTTCGCCATCCACCTTCAGTTCAGGTGCAAGCTGATGCACGAGCTCAGCAGCATTGCGCACCTTGTCTACTCTCTCATGGCTTGCGCTTCCTTTTGTAGAGAAGCTGAGCATTGCTATCACTGGGTCGAGCCCTGCAATATTCTTGGTGGTCTTTGCTGTTTCGATAGCAATCTGTGCGAGTTCCTCAGTAGTGGGATCGGGCACTACAGCGCAGTCTGCAAAGACGAGCATACCGTTGTCGCCAAACTTGCAACCCTCCGGCAGAAGCATGATGAATGCACCGCTGACGCAAGTGACTCCCGGTTTGGTCTTGAGCACCTGGAAAGCTGCTCTAAGCACACTTGATGTCGGGCTAAGTGCACCTGCCACCATACAGTCAGCATCGCCAGCCTTTATCATGAGGCATCCGAGATATAGAGGGTTTTTCACCTGATAGCGAGCGTCGTCGATTGTCATGCCCTTTTTCTTGCGCAGCTCGCAAAGAAGTTCGGCATATTTTTCTGTAAACTCAACGTCGTCGGGATTGCAGATGTGTGCTTCCTTAATGTGTGTGAGGCCGAGCTCGTCTGCTTTTGGGAGGATAGCGTCAGCCTTCCCCAGGAAAGTGACGTCAGCGATTTTTTCTGCCAGTATGTAGTCGGCAGCTTTGAGAGTACGGGGCTCGAGAGATTCAGGAAGTACGAGTCTCTGAGGATTTTCCTTGGCCTTTGCGGTCAGTCTTTCAAACAGTGTCATGGTCTATAATTTTAAGTTTCGAAGTGGAAGGGGAGTTTAAAGGTTTAAAAGTTTAAAACTCTAATAAACTTCACTTTCGCTTTCGAATGTTGGATTCAATACGCAAATTTAGCAAAAAATATTGGAATAAGACCCTTATATGCGGAATTATTTTGTAACTTTGCACTCGAAATAGACATGAAAATAGTAAAGCGCCTACATATCTTCATGCTGCAGACGTTTCTGCCGCTGTTCGCGATGACATTTCTCATCGTGCTCTTCATCGTGTTGATGCAGTTTTTGTGGAAGTATATCGATCAGCTCGTAGGCAAAGGTTTAGGAATGGATGTGATCGGGGAGCTGTTCTTTTATGCGGCTCTGTCAATGGTGCCGATGGCTCTTCNGCTTGCCATTCTTTTGGCTTCTCTGATGACTTTTGGCANCCTTGGCGNGANNNTTGNNCTTACCGCGNTGAAGGCCTCCGGCATTTCCTTGATTCGTGTGATGGCTCCGCTGATGGTGGTGGTAGGTATCCTTTCTATCGGCGCATTCTTTTTCCAGAACAATGTGCTTCCGAAAGCACAGGTGAAAATGTGGACACTTCTCTTCTCAGTAAAGCAAAAGTCGCCTGAGCTGGAGATTCCGGAGAATGTCTTCTATGATCAGATACCCGGCTATAATCTTCTCGTCAAAGAAAAGAATAAAGAGACAGGAATGCTGTATGACGTCATGATCTACGATGTAAACCGAGGGGACAACGTCACAATTCTGCTGGCAGACTCTGCCCGCATGGCAATGACTCCGGAGATGAGCCATCTTTATCTGCATCTTTATAATGGGGAGCAATTTGAAAACCTCCGCGAGCAGCGCACCAACGACCGCAATGTGCCATTCCGCCGCGAGACATTCTTTGACAAGCAAATCCTCATACCATTTGATGCCAATTTCAATCGTCTGGANGAGCAGGGAATGCGTCAGCAATATGTAGGAAAGAACATTTCTGAATTGCATCAAAGTATAGACTCAATCGGAGCAAGGGTAGACTCTATAGGAAATATTTTTTCTCGAGATCTGCTCAGCAACGCATCGATGGTCCTCCCCAAGCCAGACTTGATGCCTATCAAGAATTCAGACGGGTCAAAAGATGAGTATGCTCTGAAGCGTCAGGAAGAGGCGAAGCGTCACGCTTTGGAGATGGNAAAGGGAGCCCGTCCGCTGTCGATTGATTCCGTATTGAATTCCATGCCCCCTGCACAAGCTGCCCAGCTCATGGCGCAGGCCCTCGGAGTGTCGCGTGAGCATCAGAATGTCAATGAATTCAAGAGCCTCACAATGGAGGAGGAGAAGAAGAGCATTCGTCGTCATGAGATAGAATTGATAAAGAAGTATACATTGTCGGTGGCATGTATTATATTTTTCTTTATTGGCGCCCCNCTTGGAGCGATCATCCGCAAGGGAGGCCTCGGTACTCCTCTTGTAGTGTCGATATTCCTTTTCCTCGTCTACTATATATTCGACAATACGGGATATAAATTAGCACGTGATGGCCGCTGGCCTGTTGAGGCTGGCATATGGCTCTCCACGATGGTGCTGGCTCCTCTGGGAGCGTATGTGACATGGAAGGCTATGAATGATTCATCGGTGTTTGACGGCGACCGCTATAAGAATTTCTTCCGCCGTATGCTGGGCCTTAGGTCTGCACGCCATGTGCCGCTGAAAGAAGTGATCATCCGTGATATCGATATTGATAGGGCAGAGAAGATGCTTGAGATCGTGGCTTCAAGATGCCAGTCTCTTGCGATGGCTCTTGCACCCATTAAGAATATCATGAAGTCATACTATCGCTATTTTGTGGTAGGGATAGATACCGGTAAAATCCACGTGGTCTCAGATGAGATCAACAGGACTGTAGACTATCTGTCGGATTGCAGGGATCCTCGTGTGGTGATGAAACTTTCGAATATTCCGATTATCAGGGTGCTTTGGGTGTATTCNCCCACGCCGTGGAAATGGCTTGGCTACNTGATGCTNCCCTTGTTGCCGNTATCCGTGCCGTTGTGGCTGTATGGCAGGCGTTGCTTGAGAANTCTGCGCAATGNTTTAGNGANGACTNCTAATATCTGTANGNAATTATTTTGAGNAAATATTTTGTGGGATGAGANATTTTTATTAATTTTGCATTCAGATTTGCGCTTGTGGCGTAATTGGTAGCCGCGCTAGACTTAGGATCTAGTGCCGAAAGGCGTGGGGGTTCGAGTCCCCCCGGGCGCACAAAAAAAGCTTAACTCTTTGGAGTTAAGCTTTTTTTATTAGAATTTGATTCCGATTACGCCTGAGCATTGGGCGAGGCGAGTGGTGATGTCGTTACACTGTAGGCCTTGGAAGCGATAGTCGAAGCCGAGAGTGAGGGCATATTTGCCGAGTTGCCAGTCTGCTCTCAGTCTGCTTTTCACTTGCGGTCGGTTGCCCCACCATCCGAAATGCGCCAGCCCTGAATGGTTGCCGACATAGATTTCATAGTATGTCTCGCCATATGAAGGGCAGAAGAATGCTCCAAGAGTTGGTATTTCAATGCTTTCACTTATGCTGAGGGGTTTCCTGCAAAGTTTTATCTTGTTGTATTCTGCCCGGGCTGTCAAAGACGCGCCTGCCCACATCAGGGCTTGCGCAGGGTTGTTGCCATTACGCGGAAGATAAAGCACGCCGCCATCTATTCCTACAGTAGCTCCCGCTGAAAAGTTGAATCCAGATTCAGTGTTCCAGAGCCTTTCTACGCCCCATTCAAGGGAGAGAGTGAGATCATACATCCTGGAATTTTTAGCCGGACTTAGCAGATACCCATAATTGAAATCTGCCCGTGCTTGCATTCCGACGCTGTTTTCGCGCCAAGCCGGATGATGCCATTCGTAGGCGAGTCCATAGCCGGGGCCTGTATATGTGAGAGGGGAGAGATAAGTGCATCGAGTGGTCTGATGACCCCACATGAATTCCAATCGTTGCTCTGCAAAGGAGGAAGATGACAGAGCGACGATTGAAGTGGCAAGTAGGGTTATCCTTCGAAGGATGTTCATGAATTTGAGGAAGCGCGGCGAGCGCGGCGACGTGGCTGCGGCTGTTCTGTGACGATTTCCTCTACTCCGGCAAGAACGCCATCAATAAGGATGCGACCGCAATATTCGCATACGATCACTTTCTTGTGCATCTTGATCTCGAGTTGACGCTGAGGGGGAATGCGGTTGAAGCAGCCGCCACAAGCGTTACGCTGCACGCATACGATGCCAAGACCATTACGGGCATTTTTGCGGATACGCTTGAAAGCATTGAGAGTATAGTCGTCGATCTTGGTCTCCAATTCTTTTGCCTGCATGAGAAGTTTTTCTTCTTCCTGCTTGGTCTCAGAGATGATATCTTCGAGTTCTTTCTTCTTGTCTTCGAGATTGTGCTCGCGGTCGGTCAGCTCTTCCTGAGTCTTTACTATCTCTTCTTGCTTATCGTTGATCTTATGCTGGGCATCGCGGATATTCTTCTCGGCAAGCTCGATTTCGAGGTTTTCGAATTCCTTTTCTTTCTCGAGGAATGCAAATTCACGGTTGTTGCGAACGTTATTGATCTGCTCGTCGTAGCGAGCTATCTTCTCTTTGCGCATCTCGATATCGCCTTTCTTCACCTTTATAAGGTCTTCATGACGAGCTATTTCGTCTTGATAGTTCTGGATACGAGTCTGAAGACGGATTATGTCGTCTTCAAGGTCTTTCACCTCAAGAGGGAGTTCGCCGCGAACGCTTTTGATACGGTCTACTTCAGACAGACAAGTCTGAAGGCGGTAGAGAGCAGTAAGACGCTCTTCTACTGAGCGTTCTTTTTCGTTTTTTTTATCTGTAGCCATTATTTTAATTTTGAATTTTGAATTTTGAATTTTGAATGTGGAATTAATTCCACATTCCACATTCAACATTCAACATTATTATTAGGGGTTGTGCATGACGCCGATGGGGCTTTTCTCGCAGTCGGAAAAGTAGATGACGCAGTCGGGGTAGACCGAACGTATGGCACGGCTCAAGATCTTACGGCTGCAAAGTTCGCTTTCGAAATGCCCGATGTCGGCCAGAAGGATGTCGCTGCCATAGCTTGTGAAATCGTGATACTTCAAATCTCCACAAATATAGACATCCGCGCCAGACTTAAGAGCATTTTTGATCAAACTTCCACCTGAGCCGCCGCATAAAGCCACTTTCCTGACTACTATGCCGGGGGTCTGTGCCGAGTAGCGAAGATCTTTCACTTCGAAAGTATCCTTCACCTTGCGTAGAAATTCCAGCTTAGGAGTAGGAGCCACCATGCCTACTACTCCCAGCCCTTGAGAGCCATCGCCTTTTGAGCTGCGCTCAAGCGGACGGCAATCTTTCATGCCGAGCATGTGAGCCATTTCATAGCTTACACCCTCAAATGTAGAGTCAAGATTAGTGTGGGCAGAATAGATGGCTATGTCGTCGCGAAGGGCTCCGGCGGCAATGCGTTCGGTAGGGGTGGCTCCCGTCAGACGCTTGAGGCCGCCGAAGATAAGGGGGTGATGGCTGACAATCATATTGCAGTCACGCTTCCTTGCTTCCTGAAGTATTTCTTCAGTGACATCGAGACATAGCAGTACGCCAGTCACCTCCATCTCCGGGTCGCCCACTTGCAGACCGGGATTGTCCCAATCTTCTTTAAGAGAAAGGGGTGCGAAGTCTTCTATGGCTTTTGCTATTTCCTTAACTTTGATCACTTATTCTAATTTAGTATTTAGAATTGGTTTTTTCAGAGCACTCTGAGTACTCTGAGATCTCAGAGTGCTCTGAAAATATTCATTATTCTTCGCTCTTGGGTTTGAGCTTGAGTTCGAGTTCGTCGAGCTGGGCTTGGTCGATAGGTGATGGAGATTCGTTCATCACATCGCGTCCTGAGTTGTTTTTCGGGAATGCGATGGTGTCGCGAATGCTGTCAAGTCCGGCTACAATCGATACGAAGCGGTCGAAGCCAAGAGCGAGACCACCATGAGGAGGAGCTCCATACTGGAAAGCGCTCATCAGGAAGCCAAACTGCTCCTTAGCCTTCTCGGGAGTGAAACCAAGAAGCTCAAACATTTCATTCTGGAGTTCAGAATCGTGGATACGGATTGATCCGCCACCAAGTTCAGTGCCATTGACGATGATGTCATAAGCAGTGGCGCGTACTTTGCCTGTATCGGTGCGGAGCAATGGGATATCTTCCGGATTCGGAGATGTGAAGGGGTGGTGCATTGCATAGTATCGTTGGGTTTCCTCATCCCACTCGAAGAGAGGGAAGTCTACCACCCACAGGCAAGCAAATGTGTTCTTGTCGCGAAGGCCAAGGCGGTTGCCCATCTCAAGGCGGAGTTCGCAAAGCTGCTTGCGAGTCTTCATAGCCTCGCCGCTCATCACGAGCAGAAGGTCGCCTGGCTGAGCGCCGGCACGGTTGCCCCATTCCTGAAGTTGTTCGGGAGTGAAGAATTTTCCTACCGAACTCTTGATGCTGCCGTCGGGTTCGAACTTGACCCACATCAGACCCTTGGCTCCTACCTGAGGACGCTTCACGAAGTCAGTGAGCTGGTCGATTTGTTTTCGTGTGTAGTCAGCGCAACCTTTTGCAAGGATGCCCACTGTGAGTTCGGCATCATCTACCACTGAGAATCCATGTCCTTTTGCAAGATCAGTGAGTTCGACAAACTGCATTCCAAATCGGATATCGGGTTTGTCGCTGCCGTAAAGGCGCATGGCGTCGTCCCATGTCATGCGTGGGAATGGCTCAGTGAAATCGATGCCTTTCACATACTTGAAGATGTGCTTCACAAGGCCTTCGAACATCTCGATTACGTCTTCCTGCTCCACGAAGCTCATCTCGCAGTCGATCTGAGTAAATTCTGGCTGTCGGTCGGCGCGGAGGTCTTCATCGCGGAAGCACTTGGCAATCTGGAAATAGCGGTCGTAGCCAGACACCATAAGGAGCTGCTTGAATAGCTGTGGGCTCTGTGGAAGAGCGTAGAATTCTCCTGGATTCATACGTGAAGGCACCACGAAGTCGCGTGCGCCTTCCGGAGTAGACTTCACGAGAATAGGGGTCTCGATTTCAAGGAAGCCCTTTGAGTCAAGGTAGCGGCGAATCTCGAAAGCCATACGGTGGCGAAGCTCGAGGTTTTTCTTTACGCAGGGACGACGGAGGTCGAGATAACGGAATTTCATGCGGAGGTCATCGCCACCGTCGGTGTTGTCTTCAATGGTGAATGGAGGAGTCTTGCTCTTATTCAGCACTTTGAGGCCATCGGCAATAATCTCCACTTCTCCGGTGGGGATATTGGGGTTTTTGGAGGTGCGCTCTTCAACTTTTCCGCTGATGCGGA
>WFLX010198658.1_pt1 | contig 14813 bp, 6 predicted proteins | sample 4967041 | NCBI WGS metagenome assembly WFLX01 (sample SAMN12857096, study PRJNA449069) | gut metagenome | isolation source: stool from male and female vole | host: Microtus ochrogaster | place: USA:Florida | collected 2017
TTTTTGGGGGAGGGGGCGGCGGTTACTTCACTGCAACCTTGGCCACGCGGGTGCCGGCCTTGACCACGTAGATGCCGGCGGGGGCGGCTACGGTCTGGCGGGCGGCGGCGGGGGCGTTGAAGTAGAGCTTACCGTCGGCAGCAGCCACGGTGAGCAGCTTGCCCTCGGCGCCGGTCACGGTGATGATGCCCTTGCCGGCCTCGATGCCTATGCCTGCGGCCACGGCATCGGCGATGCCGCTGGCAGCGACGGTCACGGCGTTGGAGGGAGCGGAGTTGCCGTTGGTGTAGACGGTCACAACCACATAGGTGTGCTCGCCGGCGGTGGCATCGGCGTCGGCATACTCACATTCGCCCACGGGCTCGGCGGTGATCTTCTCGCCGTCGCGATAAACGTCGTAGCCCACGATGCTGAGCTCGGCGGCCACGCCGGGCTCGTAGGTGAAGTCGTCCATCATGAGCAGGAACGAACCGGTGGCGCAGCTGCGCACGGCGAAGTGCTTGCCGCCGGCGGGAACCTCGATTGAGTATTCAGTCCAGGTGCCGGGCACGGCTTCGACGGTTTCGCCCACCTTGATGAAGTCGGCGGGGTCGAGGCTGCCGGTGCTGTAGTACATCTCTATCTTTTCGGGATAGGTGGGGTTGTAGCTCTTGGCGAAGAAGGTCACGGTCTGGGCGTTGCCGGAGAGTTCGGGCGAGATGGCCCAGTCGTCGGTGGTGCCGTCGTCGTAGCGGTACATGGCCACGAGATATTTCTGGCCGCTGTGGGCTCCGAACTGCTCGTTGTAGCCGGCGGCGTCCCACACGAGGAACGACACCTTGGAGGTGCCGGGGTCGATGCCGGGGATGTTGGAGTTCTGGAAGCCGCCCACTTCGGCGTTGTCGACGTCGACGAAGGTCCAGCCTTCNTAGCTCTGCGCCCAGGANGTGCCATCCTCNAAGTCGGTGAGGGTGGGAGCGCCGGAGGCGGTGAGGTCGGGCTCGGTCCAGGTGAGGGTGGGCACGCCGTCCACCTCTTCACCCTCCAGGTCGGTTACGCGCGGCAGCTTGCTCAGGCGGGGCGTNACGGTCACGGCCTCGCTCTCGTCGTTTTCGGCGTTTTCATCGGCGCNGTACTTCACGAGGGCCGTGAGCTCGATGGCCTCGGTGGCNATGGTGCTCATCTCNAGGTCGAAGGCCACGGTGGCGGTGTGGCCGGCGGCCAGAGCGCCCATGGTGCGGGTGGCCACGGTGGCGCCGTCGGCCAGCAGCTCTACGGTGTAGGCCTCAACGTCCTTGATGCCCATGTTCGACACCTTGGCGGTGGCGGTGTAGGGGCTGCCTGCGGCCACGATGCCCGGGGCGGTCAGCTCCGTGGCGGCCAGGTCGAAGTCGAGCAGCGAACCCACGTGGATGAGGTCGACGAAGGTGTAGGTATATTCCTGGGTGACGGCAGCGATGCGTATCTGCACCATCTTGCCGGCGAAGGCTTCGAGCGAAGCGCTCACGAGGCCCCATTCCTTCTCGCCGGCCAGCTGGTTGACCTTGGTGGATACGAGCGATGTCCACTCTTCGGTGCCCATTTCGCGCACATAGAGCTCGAAATCGTTGTCGTCGTCGGCGCCAAGGCTGTAGACATACAGCGACACGCCGGGCTTCCGGACGCCCTCGAGCGAGATCTTGCCGGAGATGAGGCTGGCGCCGCCGTTGGCGATGTAGCAGAGCATGCCTGCGTAGCCGCCGTCGCCGTCGAAGCTGGTCATGCCGGACAGGCTCTGGTCGTTGTAGATGGTCCACTTGGCGTTCGGGGTGGCGTAGTCAATGGCCCACTGATAGGCGAGGTGGCCATCGGGGAAGCTCTCGTCGAGACCCTCGTAGGGCTGGCCCACGGGGATATAGTCGGTGGCTGCGCCTTCGTAGCCGGCGGCAGTCTCGGAATATACGGCATACTGCACGAAGTCCTGCTCGCCCTCGGGCACGGCGCGGAAGGTGTAGGAAGTGCCGGTGATGCCGGTCTTCATATCCACCCAGGCGTTCTGCTCGACGTCGTAGTAGGCCACGCTGTAGGTGACGAACGAGGGATTGATGGGCTGGCCGTTGCGGTCGGTGGTCACGGCGTCCCAGCCCACGGTGACGATGCCGGGCTCGGTGGCCGATTCCACGAGCGTAACGCCCGTGGGTGCGGCGGGCACGTCGATGCCCACGAAGGTGGAAACTTCGGCGGGTGTGCCGGCGCCGTCGGCGTTCGTGGCGATGGCCGTGTAGGTGACGGTGCCTTCGGTGCCCACTTCGTCGACGAAGCTGCATTCCTGGCCGGGCTCTACGGGCGAGAAGGTGTGGATGCTCGTGCCGTCGCGCTTAAGCTCGATGGAGGTGAGGGCCGTGAGGGGGTCGCCGCCGTAGGTGAGCGTGGGAGCCTTGAACGTAACGGTGGTCTTGTAGGCGCCGTCCGGGTCGGTGAGGGCCTTGAAGTCGGTCACGGCTGCGGGGGCGTCGTTGCCCACGGGGGCGCTGATGGAGAGGTTGTCGACATAGAGCCAGTACATATCGTGGTCGCTGATGCCATGGATGCCCACGTAGTAGACGCCCGTGACGGCCGGGGTGATGTAGTCGCCCAGCTCCAGGGGAGTGCTGTAATACAGGTCGGCGGGCAGCTCGGTGGGCTCCACGAGGGTCTCCGTCATGCCGGCCACGGTGGGCTGCATGCCCCACTTGGCCTCGATGCGCTCGTCGTAGTAGTTGGTCTGCGCCTCGAAGGTGATTTTATACGACTTGCCGCCCTCGAGCTTGATGGGGGGCGTGATCATCCAGTCGTCCATGTCGACGGTGCTGTTGTAGCCCATGCGGGCCTGGCCGCCGACCACTTCCCAGTGCTTGCCGTCGCCGTTGGCGTCGATGATGGTGAAGCCATCGAGGGCCACGGGGCTGGAGAAGTCGTTGGTGTAGGGCGGGATGATGGAGCCCAGGGCCACGGCGTTGGAGGTGGCGGCTGCGCTGCTCAGGTCGCCGCAGTGGGCCACCACGGTGTAGTAGATCTGGGTGAGCGACTCGGGCTCCTCGATGGTCTCGCGGAAGCTGGTGGCCGGGCCCTCATACACCACCTCGTCGGCCGGGAAGCGCGTCACGGTGTAGGTCACCGATGCCGGGTCGATGTAGCCGATGCCGCCCACGGTGGTGGCCACGGGCGTCCAGGCCAGCTGCAGCTCGCCGTCGAAGTAGTTCAGGGTGGCCACGGTGGATACGGGCACGCCCATGCCCACGTAGGCCGTGGTGGTGGCCACGGGGCTCTTGCCTGCGGCGTTGCTCATCACCACGGAGAAGTTGTATTCGCCGCTGGCTGCGAGAGCCACGGGCACGCTCATGGTTTCGCCCCACGTAGCGGAGCCGTTGCGCACCGGGGTGCCCTCGATGCTCACCTCATAGCTGAGCGAGCCCGAGCCGGGATTGCCGTCGAAGGTGGTGGCGGGAGCCGTGAAATCGATCGTGCCGCTCAGCGAGCCGTTGGCGAAGTTGGCCGTCAGCTCGATGGCCGATGCGGGAGCGCCGTCTTCGGCCAGGGGGGTCTTCACGTAGAGGCCCTGCACCTGCTCGGTGCCCTCGAAGGTGCCCAGCAGGGTGGCGGCGCCGGTGGCGGTGTTCACCTCACACAGCAGGCACTCGTCGCCGTAGGGGCACACGGTCCAGAACATGCGGCCGGAGCGGGGGTCGATGGCTGCCGAGCTGCTGTAGTAGGGATACATGCCGGTGCTGCCCACCAGGGTGGGGGTGGCCGTGAGCTTGTCCAGCTTGTAGAGGCGCGAGGGCTCGGCCACGTCGTCGCCGCTGTACTGGTCGGTGGCGTAGAGCTGGCCCTCGGCGTCGCAAGCCAGGGCGTTCCAGAAGCCGGGCAGGTCGCCCACCACGGTGTTGGTGATGCTGCCGTCCGTGATGGCCACCTTCAAGAGCTGCACCGAGGTGCCCTCGGCGTTGATGCCCAGGGCATAGATGATGCCGCTGGTGGGGTCGGCGGCCATGTCGAGGTATTCATTCTCCACGTCGCCGCTGAAGTGGTAGAGTTCTTCGCCGGTCTCGGCGTCGAGGGCGTAGACCGTGACAACGACCATGCCGAAGATTTCATAGTCGTCGATATAGTAGTAGACGCCGTTGAGGGCTGTGCCGCCGGCCTTGGCGCGGATGCCGCTCTTCACCAGCTCTACCGATGCGTCGGAGCTTATGGTGTAGAGGCCGTTGGCGATGTCGCCGTAGGTGGAGCTGCCGCGCAGGTCGGGAAACGAGGTCGACGCGGCGCGCAGACCCTTGGAGGCGGATATGCGGTAGGTGGCCTGCATGGCGCTGCGCAGCGAGGGCGTGGCCGATGCGGCCTCGGTGCCCTTCCTGTGCACCTGCAGGGTGCGGGGAGCCGCCGGTTTCACCTTGAAGGAGGTTTCCGTGCTCTGCTCCGTTATCTTCTTGTAGTTCTGTGCGGTAGCCTGCGAGGGGAGGAGCAGCGCCAGCGCCAGGACGGCAGAAGACACAAGTGAGAAAACTTTTTTCATATAATAATTTATTGGTTTGCGAGCACAAATATAGCTAAATAACCATAAAATAGAAATTTTCAAGCCACACAACGCCCGGCCGAGCCTGCGTGGCATTGACGGCAAGCCTCGCGCAGAGGCGCAGCGGATTATCCAAGAGGCTGGCAACCAAGCAGGAGGGACGTTTTTAAAACGTCCGCCACCCCGAACGCGGGATACAAAAGATCAAAAACGGCACAAGAAACAAAAGCCTGCGGGAGGGACGTTTTTAAAACGTCCCCTCCAAAAAACGCGGGATACAAAAGATCAAAAGCGGCACATGAAACAAAAAACCTGCGGGAGAGGGCGCCTGGAGGTTTTTTGTTGCTTTTGATGATTTTTGGCCTTTTGTATCTTGAGTTCGGGATGGCGGGGGCGCGAAAAAAAATCGCGGCACCGAACCAATCGGTGCCGCGACGCGGTAGTATGAAGCTATTCTATTGTGTGCTTAGAGGTTGGTGCGGGAAGACTTTTTGCAGTAGTCCTTGGCATTGCGGCCTTTGATCTTGGCGTTGTTGCTCAGATACTTGGCAGCTGCGCGGAGGGTGCTGTTGGTGCACTGCTTCTTCACGTTGCCCTGAAGGCGCTTCATGGCCACCTTGGCGGGCGCGTTGTTGCCGGCACCGGGCAGCTGGAAGATGCTGGGGCAATACTGCTCCTCGTCGCTGTAAGGAGTTTTGTTGTAGAAGCTGTACTGGCAGTCCTGAATGTTGGGGGCCGGGTCGTTAACAGCATCAGTTACGCCAAACATGGGCGCCAAAATATAAATCTGGCCGTTGTAAACGAAATTGTCGGCACCTTCATCCACGATGTCCTGGTCGCTATAGTTGTAAGCCTTCATGACATCGGCCAGGGTTGTAGCCCAATAACATTCCGAATAGTCATCGCCCTGGTTGAGGAAACCGGTGTTCTGGGGAAGAATGCTCACCATTTCCGGATTGCGAGCATCGATTACGAGATCGAAAGTCTGATCCGTGTTGGCGTTGAGGGAGGCGCCGGGGTAGCCAGCGTTGGTCCACGGAGCGATGATGCGGTAAATACCGGGATTTTCGATGTTTTCTTCCATGCTGACGTTGTAGGCAAAACTCATGGGATCTGCGCGAACGCCCTTAACGGAGAATGCGGGAATAATCCATGCGTCTACCATGATTCCAGTTCCAAGCTTGCGCCATTCCTTGGGCTCGGTGGTGGTCACGGCAAGCACGGGAAGCGTCGAGGCAGAAACCTGCTCGCCATCGTCGTTATAGCCGAGGGCTACGACAACGTATTCGCCGCTTGTGAGGAAATAGAAGGGATAGGACTTGTCGGATTCTTCGAGCTTTTCAGTGGAGACGCTACCATCGAGAACTGCTGCAAGAGCGGCTTCCTCGTCTTCGCCGGGAACAAGTGCTACCTGAGCGTAGCTGAGGTCTGCTCCGAGCTTGATATAAACCATGATATAGGTGTCGGCCTCGGGATCGGTGAGAATACCATTGAAAGCAAGCTTAACTGCATAGTCCTTCACTTCCACCTTTTCGGCCCACCAAACATAACCGCCGGGGTTGTAGTTGGGGATGTACGGGCCACCGCCATCTTTGGTGAAGTCGCAGACCATGGAGCCGGCAGGAGTCGTGAACGTTTCGTATTCCTTCTTGGAATTATAAGTGCTGATGCCCTCGGGAAGCGTAGCTTCTATTTCATCAAAAGACCAACCGTTTACATAGTAGTAGCCACCGAGGGTGCCCACAACCACCATACCTTCGTCTTCGTTGATAGTGGCGCCGGTGAGCTGGCCCCAGGGCACAACTGCACGGCCCTTTGCGTCGACAACAAATTCGATGTTGTACTTATTGGCCGAGTCATATTCGCCGGGCTCGAGTTCGGCTATGTCGTTGGCTGCGCAATACTTTGCGAATGCCTCGCCATAGGGGTTGGCCCAGCGGTAGCGGGTCTTGTCCACCTCGTGCTGCTGGAGCTCAACTTCCCAGGTATTGGTCAGTTCGGGATACTTTTCGGGGTGAAGACCGTAGATGGGAAGAACCCAGTAGTCGCAGTACGTGCCTTTGCCGATGGTGATCCAGGGGGCGGGGAGCACGACGGAGAGGTCGAGGCTGTGGTAGCCGTAGGTGCTGAGCTTGGTGCCTTCGGCGAAGGCGAGCTTCACCTTGTAGGGCTTGTCGTAGGCCATGTTGTCGGCCTTGTAGGGGATTTTGAGGACGACGCTGCTCTCGCCCTGTGCGAAGGACACGGAGGAGGGCATGGTGAATACTTCGTCGTCGGCGCTACCGATGAGCTGATAGGTAGCGGCCTCGGTTTCGCCCAGGCGCGACACGGTGATGTCGAGGGTGGGCACCTTGCGGTCGAGCTCCACGTCGAGCGAGTCGGTGGTGGGGAAGTACACACCGTCCGAAGCAGCTCCGGGCACGTACGTCTCGTCGTCGGAGCAGGAGGCGAATCCTGCGGCGAGCGCGAGCGCGAGAACGCTATATTTAAACAGTTTCATATTGTTCGGATATTAAGAAATTGTTGTTTTTTGGATAGGTGCGGAGCGTNAGTCCTGAACCACGGTGGGGGTGGGCATCGACTTGTTGTTGTCGCTCTCGGAGATACCGCGGTTGGCAGCTACTTCGTCGTAGGGGATGCAGAAGAGGAGCACCTGTGCTGCCTGGGAGTTGTATTCGATGTTGAACACGAAAGCCTTGGGGAACTTGTGGCCGCGGCGGTCGATGTTCTTCTTCAGGCGCATGATGTCGAAGAAGCTGAGGCCTTCACCCCAGAGCTCGACGCGGCGCTGCATCCACACGTCGTTCTGAATGCCGGCGGCATCGGTGCCGAGGCTGGAGTAGGCGGGGTCGCGATAGGTGCGCACGAAGTCGTTGAGGGTCTGCTTGGCGCCGCCGGTGTTGCCGCTCATGGCTTCACCCTCGGCCTTGATGAGATACATCTCCTCGACGCGCATCAGGGGAATATCGGAGGCGTTGAGGCTCTGGCCCAGCACGCCCTGATAGGAATTGAACTTCACGTTGGTGTAGGGCATGATGTTCTTCGACTGGTCGTCGCCGTAGGTGGGAGCTCCCAGCACGAAGCCGTCGATGTATTCCTGCTGCTCTGCGGTGAGGTTCGCGCTCTTGCGGTTGGCGTCGAGGAACCATCCCTTGCGCACGTCGGTGGAGGGAATCCAGTCGTAGAGAATCTTGGAGCACCAGCGCCATGCACCGCCCTGGTCGGTATAGCCGTGGGAGAAGGTGCAGGCCATGGCGGGCCAGTTCACGATGGAGCCGCCGGCGATACCGTAGTCGGTNTCGTTGATGGCGATACCCCACATCCAGGAGTCGTCGTTGATGCTGGTGAAGCCGGGCTTGCTCACTTCCTTGATGGAATAGGGCTTGCCGCTGAAGATGGTGATGGCCTTGGTGGCGTCGGCAGCGGCGTCGGCCCATTTCTCCATGGTGAGGTTGAAGCGGGCGCGCAGGCCGTAGGCGGTGGCCAGGCTGACCATGCGCTTGGGCTTCTCGCTGATGATGGACTCGGGCTTGACTTCGCTCTCGGTGAGGAGGTCGATGGCCTCGTTGATGTCCTTCATGATCTGCTCGTAGACGGCGGCCACGGTGGCGCGGGGAGCGCCGTTTTCGGCGGCCTCGAGCTCGTTCTCGTCGGTGATGATGGGCACGCAGGGCGAGTTGAGGTGGTCNACGTAGTTGAACTGGTAGCACTGTGCCAGGGTCCAGTACTCGAAGGCGCGGGCTGCGAGGCCCTGTGCNCGGAAGAANTTGAGCTTGGCCTCNTCGGTGTCGGCNGGGATGGAGNCCACCAGGGTGTTGGCNGTCTTGATCTTGGCGTACTGGTAGAGCCAGAGCTGTGCAGCGCGCCATCCGCTGGGGGTGTTGCCCTGGTANCCCTCGTAGGAGGCAAACCAGTTGTAGCCGGAGTTTTTGCTGATGAAGTCGGTGCCCATGGAGTCCATACCGATCATCACGGCAGGATACTCGAAGTCGAGATGCTGGGTCGAGATGGTGAAGATGTTGAAGAACTGCGAGAAGATACCCATCACGCTGGCCGAGGCCATGTCGGGGTTCAGGTCGAGCACTTCCTGCTTCTGCTCGGTCGATACGTAGCTGTCGAGGAGCTCCGTGTCGAGGTCGGCACAGGATGCGAGGGCCGAGGTGGCCAGCGCACCGAGAAGTATTTTGGTGAATTTCATTTCTTATCGAGTTTTGAAACAGAATGGAGAAAGGAATTAGAAGCTCACGCGCAGACCACCGGTGAGGGTGCGGATGGGAGAGTAGGTGGCGTCGTTGGAGCTCACGAAGCCCTGACGGGGGTCAAGACCGCGGCGAGCGCTCACGAGTGCCACGTTCTCGGCTGCGAAGTAGACGCGCAGGCTGCTGAGGCCGAGCTTCTTCGTGGCCTTGTCGGGCACGTTGTAGCCGAAGGTGATGTTGTTGAGCGAGAGGTAGTCGCTGCTGATGAGGAAGCGCGTGCTGGTCTGGGCGGCGTTGTCCACGAGGATGCCGGCGGTGCCCATGCGGGGCACGTCGGTGTTGGTGTTCTCGGGCGTCCAGGCGTTGAGCATGTCCTTGTGCCATGTCTTACCGAGCTCGGCGGTGAGGCCGGGGTTCATGTAGTTCTGGTAGCCGTAGTCGATGATGCGGCCGCCCAGCTGGTAGCTGAGACCCACGGAGAGGTCGAAGTTGAAGGCCTCGAGGTTGATGCCGAAACCGCCGTAGACGTTGGGAAGGACGTCGCCGGTGAGCTTGCGGTTGGTGGAGCGTGCGGTGGTCCAGTCGGTGGTGAGGTATTCCTCGGTCTCGTAGACGGGCTTCTGGTCGGTGCCGCCGATGCGGATGGGCTTGCCCAGGTCGTCGAGCACGTTGCGGCGTGCCCAGTACTGGGCGCTACCGTTTTCGTCGAGGCCGGCGTATTCAACGAGCCAGAGCTGGTAGTAGCTTTCGCCGGGCACCACGAGGCGGGTGCTGGCAGCCTCCCAGGCGCCGTCGTCGTTGAGGATGGAGGGGTCGAGCTTCACCACGCGGTTCTTGGGGAAGGTGGCGTTNGCNAANACNTCGAGGGTCACGTCCTTGGTGTTGACGGCNCGGTAGTTGAGCGAGAGCTCGAAGCCGCTGTTGCGCATGGAGCCCACGTTCTTGGGGATGCTGGTGTAGCCCAGCGAGGGAGCCACGGGCAGGTTGAAGAGCATGTCGGAGGTCTGACGCAGGTAGTACTCGGCCGAGCCGCTGAGCTTGCCGTTCCAGAAGCTGAAGTCGAAACCTATGTTGAAGTTGTTGCTCTTCTCCCAGGTGATTTCGGGGTTGCCCTTGTAGNCGAGCTCGGAGTCGCTCCACACGCTGTTGGCACCGCTGATGGTGTAGAAGTCGGTGTAGTTGATGAGCATCGNGCTGTCCAGGTTGTCGTTACCGTTCTGGCCGAACGAAGCCTTGAACTTGATGATGTCGATCCATGTCTGGTCTTTCAGGAAGGCTTCCTTGTTCACGTCCCAGCCGATGCTGGCGCTCCAGAAGGTGCCCCAGCGGTGGTCGGGGTGGAAGCGCGACGAGGCGTCGGAACGAACGGAGCCCATGAAGTAGTAGCGGCCGGCGTAGTTGTATTTGAAGCGGCCGAATACGCTTCGGTGGGAGAGCTGCTCTTTACCGCCGCCCACGGTCCAGTTGTTGATGGTGTTGCTCAGGAAGAAGTTGCCGGGCATGTAGAGGTAGCTGCCGGTGCCGGTGACGTACTCGNTCTGGTAGTCCTGGCTCTCGACACCGACCATCACGTCGAAGTCGTGGTCTTCCTTCACCTGGAAGTTGTAGCTGGCGAGGCCCTGCAGGTTCACGGTGCTGTAGCGTGCCTGCTGCTGGGTGGCCTGGCCGCCGGTGGCTGCCNNCTGGCCGTAGAGGTTGTTGTCGAGGTTGTGGTAGCGCTGGTTGTTGAGGTAGAGGCCGGCGGTACCGCTGATGGTGAGNCCCTTGANGGGAGTGAGGATGGCGCTCCACTTGCTGTCGAGCACGTCGCCTATGAACTCGCGGGTGTCGTAGAGGAGGCTACCCACGGGGTTGGCGGTGGCCCAGGCGCCCGAGGGACGGGCGGCCATCTTGCCGTAGCCGAAGTCCTGGCCCATACCATAGTCGTAGATGGGCAGGCCGGTGGCCTTGTCGCGGAGGAGTTCGCCATTGGCGCCGCGGGCGAAGATGGGATATACGGGAGCAATCTGATAGGCCACTGCGAATGCGTTGGTGGTGGAGTTGCTGCTGGAGGATGTCTGACCCGAGGGGTAGCCGCTGTTGGTGTACACGTAGGTGTTGCTGGTGGTCACTTTCAGCCAGGGCTTGGCCTGGTAGTCGACGTTGACGCGCGAGCTGAAGCGGTTGAAGTGGGAGCCTTCGAGGATACCCTCGTCGTTGAGGTAGCTGCCGCTCACGTAGTAGTTGAGCTTCTGGGTGCCGCCGGTGACGGTGAGGTTATACTCCTGGCGCAGGCCGTGACGGAAGGTGTCGTCCACCCAGTTGTCGGGCGTATAGTAGTAGTGGCCGTCGCTGTAGCCGCGGGTTGCTGCGGGGTTGAGCTTGCCGTTCATGCCTATGAAGGTCTGGCCTTCGGGCACGCTGAACGTCTGCATGGCGCCCAGCCACAGGTTTTCGTTGGCATACTGGTTGGCGGCTGCCGCGGTGGCGCCATTGCCCAGCTGCTGCATGTACAGGGCCTGGTAGAGGGTCTCGAGATACTGCTCGGGGCTCTTGATGATATCGTAGGTGGGAAGGGCGCGGCCGTTGGAACCCCACGAAGCGTCGAGGGTAACCTTGGCATTGCCTTCGCCGCCGCGCTTGGTGGTGATCATGATTACGCCGTTGGCGCCACGCGCACCGTAGAGGGCCGTGGAGGCAGCGTCTTTCATGACGGTCATCTGCTCGATGTCGCTGGCGGCTATGTTGCTGATTTCGCCGTCGTAGGGCATGCCGTCGACCACATAGAGGGGCTGCGTGCTGGCGTTGATGGAGCCCGTGCCGCGGATGTAGACGTTGGCGCTGGTGCCGGGCTGGCCGTTGCTGCTGGTGATCTGCACACCGGCCATCTTACCGCTGAGGGCCTTGGTGACGTTGCTCACCTGGGCGTTCTCGAGCTGGTCGGCTGCCACTACGCCCGCCGAACCTGTGTATTCCGAGCGCTTGACAGTGCCGTAGGCCACGACAATCACGTCGTTGAGCGTGGTGGTCGAGGGGGAAAGTTTCACAAAAATTTTACCGCTGCCGATTTCTACGTTNTGGGTGGTGTAGCCCACGTAGGAAATGGAGAGTTTTGTAGTGTTAGCTGCCACCTGGATGGTGAAGTTGCCATCCACATCGGTAACAACTCCTACACCGTGGCCGGCCGATACACTGGCTCCGATGATGGGCTCATCGTTGTCGGCGTCCACGACAGTACCCGTGACCGTGCGCGTCTGCGCCGACGCACCGACGGCCATCGCTAATACTGCGAGAAGTAATAGAAACAGCTTTTTCATACTTAATTAGAAATTAGACATATTTTATTGGTTTATACATACTTAACGAACCGAAGGCCGGAGCCTTCCCTATTGGTGACACTCTTTGAAATGTACATGAGTGCGCAAAGTTAAGAAAAATATTTAATAATCTTTACATTTTTGCACGATTTTTTCTTTCAATTTGGCACTTTGCCATACCCGCGAGTTAACAGATTGTTGCCACAAAATGCCTTTAAACTTGAAAATCAAATATTTAAGTTTGGGAATANAACCCGCGCCGAAATCTCGCGACAGCCACGCGATGTGCAAAAAATCGCGCCGAGGCGCAGAGAAATATAAAATGGGCTGTAAACCAGGCTGTAGCGGGCGCTTTGAAAAGCGTCCCTACTGCTTGACATCCAATATATTATATATTTCTCTGCGCCTACTATAGAACAAATATGTGGAGGCGCATGGGAGAGCGGGCCGGAGGTCCGCCCGCTTGTTAACCCCGTGCGGGTCGCACGGGGTAGGTAATACAAAGATAATCAGCCCCGGAGGGGGTGTACCATCCTCAACGGCCGGCAGGACAGCCCTTCCAGGGCTGTATCTGTTGATATTGCTGTCCCCCGGCGACCCGCCGGGGGTTAACCAAAGAGAGGGCCTCCGGCCCTGCCATCAGACGGGCGGCTCGTTCTCTTTCCTTTATGATTTAGGGCAACGCCCTATCGGGGTACTCTCCGGGGCGTTCTTAACTAATCGCTCGCGGAATGGGCGCCCGATATTGTGCGATTGGGGCAAAATCACTAATTTTGCAGTCGCCGCCCGCCGGCGGCACGCGATACACATTAATATATATATAGACTATGGCAAACTGGTTTGAATGCAAGGTGCGCTACGACAAGATGATGGAAAACGGCGCAGTGAAGAAAGTGAACGAGCCCTATCTGGTGGACGCCCTGAGCTTCACCGAGGCCGAGGCCCGCATAATCGAAGAGCGCACGCCCTACATCAGCGGCGATTTCAGCGTGAGCGCCGTGAAGCGCACCAAAATAGCCGAGATATTCTTCAACGACGACGATGCCGCCGACCGTTTCTACACCGTGAAGGTGGCGTTCATCACCCTCGACGAGAAGACCGGCGTGGAAAAGAAGACCTCCACCCTGATGCTGGTGCAGGCCGCCGGCTTCAAGGAAGCCCTCGAGGCCTTCACCGAGGGCATGAAGGGCACCATGGCCGACTATGAGATACAGGCCATCACCGAAACGCCCATCATGGACGTGTACAAGGTGGCTCCCATGGCCGGCGAGGCCGCAAAGCCCAAGGCCGAGTGAGCCCGTCGATAGCCGCCCGCCTCGACGCCGTGCGCTCCACGCTCCCCGCGGGCGTGGAGCTGGTGGCCGTGTCGAAATTCCACCCCGTGGAGGAGCTGCGCCAGGCCTACGACGCCGGCCAGCGCCTCTTCGGCGAGAGCCGCGTGCAGGAGCTGCTGCCCAAGATCGAGGCCATGCCGCCGGACACGCGCTGGCACTTCATAGGCCACCTGCAGCGCAACAAGGCCCGCATGATTGTGGGCCGCGTGGCCATGATCGAGAGTGTGGACAGCACGGAGCTGCTGCAGCTGATAGACCGCCTGGCCCTGGAGCGCGGCACGGTGCAGCGCGTGCTGCTGGAGGCCCACGTGGCCGCCGAGGCGACAAAGAGCGGCTTCGCCCCCGGCGAGATGCTCGACTTCTTCGCCCGCGGCGGCTACCGCTCGCTGCAGGCCACCCACATCTGCGGCATCATGGGCATGGCCACCAACACCGACGATGCCGCCCGCGTGGACGCCGACTTCGCCGCCCTGGCGGCGCTGATGCGCGCCTGCCGCGAGGCCGCGCCCGACCTGCGCGGCTTCGACACGCTGTCGATGGGCATGAGCGACGACTATCCCGCCGCCATAGCCCGCGGCGCCACGCTCGTGAGGGTGGGCACCGCCATCTTCGGCCCGCGCGCCCCCCGGCCAACTTTATAAGACTTATAAGATTTATAAGACTTATAAGATTTATAAAATTTCAAAAAAAATGCGTAACTTTGCGCCACAGGGCGCATTGTGCCCTGCCCTCACGTGCCAATCATTTATTTAATACCACATTTATAAACACCCCTATGGCTAATAAACAGCAACAGAAGAGCAATGTCATCGCCATTATCGCGATGTTCTTCCTCTTCGCCATGATTTCATTCGTCACCAACCTGGCCGCGCCCATCGGCACGATATGGAAAAANAACTATGAGTGNAGCGGCNTGCTCGNCAACNTCATGAACTTCCTGGNCTATCTGTTCATGGGCATCCCCGCCNGCAATCTCCTGGTGAAGATAGGATATAAGAAAACGGCTCTCTGGGCCATGGTGATAGGTATCGTGGGCCTGATGTTCCAGTATCTGTCGAGCGTGGTGGGCGCCGAGACCCCCGTGTTCAGCGTGGGCAAGGACGCCGTGACGCGCAACTTCCTCATCTACCTGATGGGCGCGTTCGTGTGCGGCTTCTGCGTGTGCATGCTCAACACCGTCGTGAACCCCATGCTCAACCTGCTGGGCGGCGGCGGCAACAAGGGCAACCAGCTCATCCAGACCGGCGGCGCCCTCAACTCCCTGAGCGGCACCATGACCCCGCTGTTCGTGGGCGCCCTCATAGGCATGGTCACGGCCCAGACCTCGATGGCCGACGTGGCTCCCCTGCTGTGGATAGCCATGGGTGTCTTCGCCTTCGCCTTCATCGTGATCAGCTTCGTGGCCATCCCCGAGCCCCACATGAACAAGGGCGGCAAGAAAGTGAAATACGCCCACAGCCCCTGGTGCTTC
>WFLX010050229.1_pt1 | contig 14810 bp, 6 predicted proteins | sample 4967041 | NCBI WGS metagenome assembly WFLX01 (sample SAMN12857096, study PRJNA449069) | gut metagenome | isolation source: stool from male and female vole | host: Microtus ochrogaster | place: USA:Florida | collected 2017
TTCGCAAGATACAACATAAAATTAACCGCAGACCTCGCAAAAAACTAAATTTTAAATCCCCAAAGAAAGTGTTTTTCCAGAAAATCGCTAATTTTGCACTTGCCAGTTGAGAGTGGGATGTTCACCCAGACGTGGCTTTTTACAACAAGTTTTCTCATGGGCTTTGCACAGATGTGGAGTTTTTTTTATCTTTGCAGAATAGATATTGATATCGAAATAATCGCTTAAGTCAAAATACAATGAAAAAATTTGCTTTATGGGCAGTGTCGGTGTGTACGGGTCTCGCTGTCGCGGGCCAGAGCGTGGTCACCGAGCGCCAATACCTGTCGGGCACCGGTTGTGATGACATGGTAGAATGGGATTTCATGGTCACGGACGGCAATAATTCCGGCAAATGGTCAAAAATCGGAGTCCCGTCATGCTGGGAGCTCCAGGGATTCGGCACATATCAGTACGGTATGAAATTCTACGGCAAGGCCTTCCCCGAAGGCGTGGCCGATGAGAAAGGTATCTACAAATATGAATTCACTCTGCCCGAGGAATGGCGTGGCAAGCAGATAGAGCTGATATTCGANGGCGCCATGACCGACACNTANGCCGAGATCAACGGTCGNAAGGCCGGCTCNAAGCANCAGGGCGGATTCAACCGCATNACNTACGATGTNAGCGACCGCGTATTTTTCGGNGANAAGAAGAACCGTCTGGAGGTGACCGTNGCNAAGGAGAGCGANAACGCCGGCGTGAANCTGGCCGANCGCCGCGCCGACTACTGGAACTTCGGCGGNCTGTGGCGTCCCGTCTTCATGGTGGCCCGTCCGGCCCTTAATCTCAAGCACATAGCTATCGATGCCAAGGCCGATGGCCAATTCACTGCCGACTGCACACTGAGCATGCCCGTCGAAGGCGGCTCCATCACCACCGTGATCACCGATGACAAAGGCCGCAAGGTAGGCGAATCTGTGACCAAGCTGCGTCCGGGTCAGGGCGATGTCAAGGTGATGGTGGACGTGAAGAATCCACGCACCTGGAGCGCCGAAGATCCAGTAAGATACAAGGCCGAATTCATCCTGTCGGCCGCTGACGGCAAGGTGTTGCACAAGGAATATGAGAAATTCGGATTCCGCACCATAGAGGTAAGGGAGAGCGACGGCCTCTATATCAACGGCAAGAAGGTCAACATCCGCGGTGTCAACCGTCACAGCTTCCGACCCGAGAGCGGCCGCACGCTCAGCTACGAGAAGAATCTCGAGGATGTAAACCTCATCAAATCAATGAATATGAACGCCGTGAGGCTCTCGCACTATCCCGCAGACCCCGAATTTTATGACATCTGCGACTCACTGGGCCTATATGTGATGAGCGAACTCACGGGCTGGCACGGCAAGCACGAGACCATCAACGGCCAGAAGCTGGTGAAGGAGATGGTGGAGCGCGATGTCAACCACCCCAGCATCATATGGTGGAGCAACGGCAACGAGGGCGGATGGAACGACGAGCTCAACGGCGAATTCCACAAGTATGACCCCCAGAAGCGTCCCGTGCTGCATCCGCAGGGCAATTTCGGCGGATTCGAGACCATGCACTACCGCTCTTATGGTGAGAGCCAGAACTATATGCGCAAACCCGAGATATTCATGCCCACCGAGTTTCTCCACGGCCTCTACGATGGCGGCCACGGTGCCGGATTGCACGACTACTGGGAGATGATGCGCGCCCATCCCCGCTGTGCCGGCGGATTTCTGTGGGTGCTCGCCGATGAGGGTGTCAAGCGTGTAGATATGGACGGATTCATCGACAACTGCGGCAATTACGGAGCCGACGGTATCGTGGGTCCCCACCACGAGAAAGAGGGCAGCTACTACACGATACAGGAGGTATGGTGCCCGATAATGATCACTAACGAGATTGGCCCCGGATTCGACGGCACTCTCGAAATAGAAAACCGCTACGACTTCACCGATCTCGGTGATTGCAAGCTCACATGGCGCCAGCTCGACATGCCAGCGCCCGGCAGCAACGCCGAGCCCAAGGTGATGTCACAAGGCACGATCAAACTACCGGCGACAGCCCCCGGTGAATCGGCCACTGTCAAGATACCGGCTCCCGCCGCCGGCACTGATGCCCTGGAGCTCACCGTCACCGACAATCACGGCAAGGATCTGTTCACATGGTCGCACAAGGTAGGCGGCGACACAGCCCCTGCCCCCGCCAAAGGCACTGCTCCGCAGATCAAGGAGACTGACAATCAGATCGAAGTGGCGGCTAACGGACGCACATACACCTTCGGCAAGACCGACGGTCTGCTCAAAGGCGTGAATGTATCCGGCCGCAATATCGCCCTGGCCAACGGCCCACGCGTAGTGGTGGCCAAGCGCAGCGACCGCTCTATGGACGGCTTCTACAACCACGATGACAAGGAGGCCGAGAAGAAAAAGACCCAATATACCGAGTTTGATGACGCAGGCCGGCTGAAGAGCATCACCGCCACCGCCGACGGCGATAATGTAGTGGTGAAGGCCGATTACGAGTTGGGCAACCTCGACAACGCCACCTGGACGATCGCTCCCGACGGCACAGCCATCCTCGACTTCACCTACAACTTCAATGGCGTGATCGACCTGATGGGCGTGAAATTCGACTTCCCCGAAGAGCGTGTGACCAGCAAGCGATGGGTGGGCGACGGTCCTTACCGTGTATGGCAGAACCGTCTCCATGGCCCGCAATACGGTCTGTGGGCCAACGACTACAACGATCCCATCCCGGCAGAGAGCTTCACATATCNCGAGTTCAANGGCTATTTCGCCAACGTAGACTGGATGGANATCAANACCCAGGACGGCACCATNGGNATCATCAACGAGACNCCNGGCTCATATATCGGTGTCTACGAGCCGCGCGACGGNCGCGANCACATCCTNTACGAGCTGCCNAAGACAGGCATNGCCGTGATGGAGGTGATCCCGCCGGTGCGCAACAAGGTNAACACCACCGACCTGGTGGGACCNAGCTCNCAGCCCAAGTGGGTATCCGGTGANTATAAGGGACGNATCGGCCTGAGATTCGAATAATNCCGNNCNNACACTNTATCAAGATTNNAAATTTGTAGGGACATGCCTTTGGCATNTTATAAGAGCANANTGATACTNAGTGATACATCGCAAAGCGATGTCCCTACATNTNNTTGAATTTCCTATTNTGATACACCCTCCCANAAAAAAANTGGATNCTTAAAACCCATGNAATGAAGAAAAGAAACANGATACTGGCNGCAGTGGCGGCAGCGACNCTNACCGTGTCGGCTGCNACGCCACTGGGCGATATGTTCGCCAGNCCNGGAGAGGAGGCCGCTCCGTGGTCGTTCTGGTACTGGATGTACGGTGCGGTGAGCGAGGAAGGCATAAAGGCCGATCTCGAAGCCATGAAGGATATAGGCCTCGGCGGTACATACCTGATGCCGATAAAGACAGTGGAGGGAGCGCCCCAATATGCCGGCAAGGCTCCGCAGCTGTCTCCCGAATGGTGGCGTCTGGTAGGCCGCAGCCTGGAGATCGCCGATAGCCTCGGGCTTAAACTCGGCATGCACATCTGCGATGGCTTCGCGCTGGCCGGGGGTCCGTGGATCACGCCCGAAGAGTCGATGCAGAAGGTAGTATCAGCCGATACCCTGCTCAGCGGCGGAGCTCTGTCAGATGTCATTCTGCCCACCCCCGAAATCAATGAGAACTACTACCGTGACATAGCCGTATACGCAATGCCCGTAAAGGCGCGGNCCATCACCGCCACCCCGGTAGTGAGCTGCGGCGATGTCAACCCCGGNGCCCCGGAGGGCAAAGGCGTGAACATCGACGCCAAAGGGGTGATTCGCTCACAGGTGCCGTGCTGGATACAGTATGAGTACCCGTCGCCCGTGACAGTGCGCAGTGTCACCATCAAGCTCAACGGCAACAATTATCAGGCTCTGCGTCTCAATGTCAAGGCAAGCGATGACGGAGTAGATTTCCGTGAGGTCAAGCAGCTCGTGCCNCCGCGTCACGGGTGGCAGAACACCGATGAGGACAATACATTCTCGCTCCCCGCCACANCAGCCCGCTACTTCCGCTTCTACTGGACGCCGGCGGGCAGCGAACCCGGCAGCGAGGATCTCGATGCCGCCAAATGGAAGCCCAATCTCAAGGTGGCGGCCATAGAGCTCAACAGCGCTCCGGCAATCAATGCCTGGGAGGGCAAATCGGGGCGTGTATGGCGTGTGGCACAGGCCACGACCGCAGCCGAGGCTCCCGACTCTATGTGTGTGCAGGTCGATGAGGTCATTGACCTGACACCATACGTGAAGGAGGGTGTCCTCACAGCCACATTGCCCGAAGGCGACTGGCGCATACTGCGCGTAGGCCATACATCTACCGGACACACCAATGCGACAGGTGGAGCCGGACGCGGTCTGGAGTGCGACAAATTCAGTCGCGAGGCCGTGGGCAAGCAGTTTGACAATTGGTTTGGCCGTGTGTTTGCCGAGACAGGCGACAGCGTGGCACGCCGCGTGCTGAAAAACATGCACGTGGACAGCTGGGAATGCGGCAGCCAGAACTGGAGCGACAATTTCGCCGCCGAATTCAAAAGCCGCCACGGCTATGACCTGATGCCCTACCTGCCCCTGATGGCCGGTGTGCCGATAACCGATGCTGCGACATCGGANCNTGTGCTCCGCGATNTACGCGCCACANANGCCGAACTCGTGGTAGANGTATTCTACGACGTTCTCGCCGGCAAGGCCCGCGAATACGATTGTGTATTCTCGGCCGAGTGCGTGTCTCCCACCATGGTGAGCGACGGTATGCTGCATTATCAGAAGGTGGATCTGCCCATGGGCGAATTCTGGCTTGACAGCCCCACCCACGACAAACCCAACGATATGCTCGACGCGATACACGGAGCGCATATCTACGGCAAGAATATCGTGCAGGCCGAGGGATTCACCGAGCTGCGCGGCACCTGGGACGAGACCCCGGCTTACATCAAGCCGCTGCTTGACCGCAATTACGCCCTCGGTATCAACCGCATATTCTATCATGTAAACGCCCATAACCCATGGCTCGACCGCAAGCCGGGCATGACACTCGACGGCATAGGCCTCTTCTTCCAGCGCGACAACACATGGTATGCCGACGGCGGCAAGGGGCTCACCGACTATATGCGGCGTGCGCAGACCCTGTTGCAGTACGGACACCCGGTGGTGGATATCGCCGTATTCACCGGCGAGGAGCTGCCCCGACGGGCCGTGTTGCCCGACCGTCTGGTGTCTTCGTTGCCTGGTGTCTTCGGAGAGGAGAGAGTGGAGAGCGAACGTGTACGAATGGCCAACGAGGGTCAGCCTCTGCGTGTCAAGCCCGTGGGCGTGACCCATTCGGCCAATATGGCCGACCCTGAGGCGTGGATCAACCCGCTGCGCGGATACGCCTACGACTCGATGAACAAGGACGCCCTGCTGCGTCTGGCCACTGCCCGCGACGCACGTGTGACGCTGCCCGGAGGCGCATCATACGGCGTGCTCGTGCTACCGCTCGCAAGCCAGCTCATGCCCGATACGGTGCTGAGCCCCGAGGTTCGCTCCAAGGTGGCAGAGCTCCGCGATGCCGGAGTGGTGATACCGCAGCTGCCATACACCGCTGATGACTTCTCAGCTTACGGTATAGAGCGCGATGTAGTGGTGCCGGCTGACGTGGCTTGGACCCACCGCCGCAACGATGATGATAATGTAGATGTCTATTTCATATCTAACCAGACCGACTCGCCGCGCGAGTTTGACGCATCATTCCGTGTATCGGGCCGCGTGCCCGAGCTATGGGATGCCGCGACCGGTGAGATTGACCGCAGCCTCGACTGGACATCCGCCTCCGGACGTACCGACGTGAAGATGCAGCTCGCCCCGGCTCAATCGGCGTTCATCGTCTTTGCCGAGCCCACGTCGGCCGCATCCGGNAAGTCACCTGTGCGGGATGCCGTGACCGAACCTTTGCGCACATCATCATGGCAGGTGAGGTTTGAGACCACAGGGCGCACCGTCGATACCGACACCCTCTTCGACTGGTCGGCACACAAGGATAATGATATCAAGTATTATTCCGGCACGGCCACCTACACCACTACCTTCAAGGCTCCCAAGGCCGGAAAAGGCACCAAGGTGATGCTTACGCTACCCGGGCTGCACGATGTAGCCACAGTGAGAGTCAACGGTATAGACTGCGGGGTGGTGTGGACCGCCCCCTACGAGGTGGATATAACAAAAGCCGTGAAGAAAGGCGACAACACACTGAGCATCGACGTGACCAACACCTGGGCCAACGCCCTGCTCGGAGCCGACAACGGCACACCGCCATTCGACGGCATCTNCACCANCGNCAAATACCGCCGAGCCTCCACCACCCTCCTGCCCGCCGGCCTCCTCTCCACCCCGGCCCTGCGCCTCATCACCACCAAGTAATCCTTATCCTTACAAACATCTGACGGGGCTTATCTCACAATGGAGGCAAGCCCCGTCAGTCTATAAAGCATTATCACAAAAAAATATTTACAAAGGCTCCATGCAATTGTGCCGGGAAGGGGTGGTGCGCAAAAACAAGGGTTGGAGCGTATTTGTCGGCATTGAATCAACTTTTTCTATAACATTGTGGACGCAATTGAAAACAAATTAGTAAATTTGTAGACTCACAAAAAAACCTTAGAACTGATAAGATGAAAATAAACAGGATCATAGAGGGCGCCGGACGCGCCACTTTTATGGCAGCGCTCATGGCTTTGGGCCTCACTGCCGGGGCCGAGGTGAAGATGCCGGCATTTTTCTCTGACAATATGGTGGTACAGCGCGACACCCAGGGCAAGCTCTGGGGTGAGGCGACCTCGGGCGCTAAAGTGACCGTATCACCCTCATGGACAACAGACAGCTACACCGCCAAATGCGACAAGGACGGACACTGGAATATCACCTTCCCCACCCCGGCGGCCGGTGGGCCGTATGAGATCACGGTAAGCGACGGCACACCCGTCACTCTCGCCAACGTGATGGTAGGCGAGGTGTGGATATGCTCGGGCCAGAGCAACATGGAGATGCCCATGAAGGGCTTCAAGAACCAGCCCGTCGACGGCGCGAATATCGCCACGATGGAGAGCACCAATCCCGATCTGCGCCTGTTCACCGTCAAGCGCAAGTCATCGGCTACACCCCAGACCGATGTCACGGGCAGCTGGCACGAGGCGTGTCCGGAGTCGGTGAGGGAATTCAGCGCCACAGCCTACTTCTTCGGCCGCCGCATACAGCAGCTCTTGGGCGTGCCCGTAGGCCTCATCGTCACCGCATGGGGCGGATCGGCCTGCGAAGCCTGGATGAGCGACGAGATGCTCGCAGCCTTCCCCGAGGCCGCCGCCCGCATACCTGCCACAGATGACGACATCCCGTCGAAAAACCGCACNCCCAGCGTGCTATTCAAGGGTATGCTGAATCCATTTATCGGACTGCCCATACAAGGCGTGATATGGTATCAGGGCGAAGACAACTGGAACCGCGCCCACAGCTATGCCGATATGTTCTCGACAATGATCAAGGGATGGCGCAACCTCTGGGGACAGGGTGATTTCCCCTTCTACTACTGCCAGATCGCCCCCTACGATTATTCGATCATCACACAGCCCGGTGAGATAATCTACAACACAGCCTATCTGCGCGAGGCCCAATCCAGGGTAGAGAATATGGTGCCCAATACCGGCATGGCCGTGCTCATGGATGCCGGATTCATCGAGGGCATACACCCGTCCAACAAGCAGGCCGCCGGCGACCGCCTGGCCATGCTCGCCCTGGGCAAGACCTACGGAGTGAAGGGCATTGGATGCGAGAGCCCTGTATACAGCGGCATGGAGGTGAAAGGCGACACNGTAGTCGTGAGCTTCGACCGCGACAAGGAGTGGATATGCGGCAACCACAGCTTTGAGTCACAGCAGTTTGAGCTTGCCGGNGAGGATCAGGTNTTNCATCCGGCCAAGGCCTGGATCTCACGCAGCAAGGTGATGGTGAAGAGCGACGAGGTGCCCCACCCCGTGGCCGTGAGATACGCCTTCAGCAACACATCTGTCGGCGACCTCTTCAGCACCGACGGNCTGCCCGTGTCATCATTCCGCAGCGATGACTGGCCTGATCCGCAGGAAATAAAACAATAAGCCGGGATGAATACAAGATTGATGCGGAGATATGCCGCCGCCCTTGCCGTGACTCTCGCTGCCACATCGATGCGAGCCGCGATGCCCGCTGATTATGTCTGGTCGTCACCGAGCCACAACTCATCGGAATCAATGCCAGTGGGCGGCGGTGATATCGGCCTTAATGTATGGGCCGAACCGGGAGGCGATGTTGTGTTTTACATCAACCGCAGCGGGGCCTACGACGAGCACGGCACCCTGCTCAAGCAGGGCCGTGTACGGCTGCATATCCCCGGTGATACGACAGCCGCATTCGAGCAGAGGCTGCATCTCGACGAGGGATATTGCACGATTGATATCAACGGGTCGAAGGTGACACTGTGGACTGATGTACACCGGCCCGTGGTGCATGTAGAGGTGGAGAGCAAAAAGCCCACATCACCGACATTGACCTACGAGAACTGGCGCTATGCCCACCGTCCGTTCAGCAAGGGCGAAGGCCGTCAGAACTCCTGGAAATGGTCATCGCCCAAGGGACTTGTGACCACACGCGACTCCATAATCGCATCTCCCAAGGAGATTACTTTTTTCCATGCCAATCCGGGAGAGACAGTATTCGACATCACCGTGGCCCGCGAAGGTCTCGACTCCGTGAAAAGCCGACTATGGAATCCGCTCGAGAATCTTGTGTCAGGCGGACGTCTCGCCGGCGGCAACCTGAGATTCACAGGCACGACCGACAGCATAATAGACGGCACCGACTACCGGGGATGGACGTATGAGAGTGCCAAACCCTCCCGCCGCCACCACTACACGATCACACTCGACCACCGTCAGACCACCGACATAAGCAACTTCATTTCAGCACTCGACAGCATAGACGCGTCGGTCAACCCCTCCGCCGACCGCAAGGCGTCTCGACAGTGGTGGCGCGACTACTGGCAGCGCAGCCACATCACCGCCCCGCTCTCAGCCGACACTGCCACGGCGCGCATGGCCCGCAACTACACCCTCTTCAGATACATGCTGGGCTGCAACGCCTACGGCCAACAGCCCACAAAATTCAACGGCGGCCTGTTTACATTCGACCCTCATCACGTGAAGGCCGACCAGATATTCACACCCGACTACCGCAACTGGGGCGGCGCCACTATGACAGCCCAGAACCAGNGNCTNGTGTACTGGCCGATGCTCAAGAGCGGNGANTTCGACATGATGACCCCGCANTTTGACTTCTACAACGACATGCTCGGCAANGCCCGNCTGCGCTCNCAGACNTACTGGGGCCATGACGGAGCCTGCTTNGCCGANCAGACCGAGGTATTCGGATTNCCCAACATGATGGAATACGGCACCAAGCGCCCGGCCTGGAGCGACCCGGGCGTGGAGTATAACGCGTGGCTTGAATATGAGTGGGATACAGTGCTGGAGTTCTGCCAGATGATGCTGGAGAGCGCACGCTATGCCGGAACTGACATATCGGCCTACCGCGACCTGATAGGCCAGAGCCTGATATTCTTTGACGAACATTACCGCTATCTTGCATCGCGGCGCGGGCGCAAGGATCTCGACGGCGAAGGCAAGCTCATCCTGTTTCCGGGCTCGGCATGCGAGACCTACAAGATGACCAACAACGCATCATCCACAGTGGCCGCCCTCAGGCGCGTGACACAAAGCTACATCGACTACCTGCACCAGCAGGGCGACACGGCCACATCACGCTACACAGCCCTGCTGTCAAGGATACCAGACATACCCACGCGCACCGTTGACGGCCTCGAGATGATAGCGCCGGCCAAGACATGGGAGCGCATCAACAATGTGGAGACCCCGCAGCTTTATCCCGTATGGCCCTGGCAATTCTACGGCATAGCCGCCGACAACGCCGATTCGCTGCAGGTGGCCCTCAACACCTATCACCATGATGCGGACGCATTGAAATTCCGTTCGCCCGTGGGCTGGAAACAGGATAATATCTGGGCCGCCAACCTCGGCCTCGCCAATGAGGCCTACGCCCTCAACTCAGCCAAGCTTGCCGACGGCAGCCACCGCTTCCCGGCCTTCTTCGGTCCGGGCTTCGACTGGACNCCCGACCACAACTGGGGCGGCAGCGGCATGATCGGCTTACAGGACATGCTGTTGCAGACATCGCCCGACAACAATAAGATATACATATTCCCGGCATGGCCGGTCGACCGCGACATCAGCTTCAAGCTCCACGCCCCGGGTGCCACTACCGTAGAGGCNACCGTCCGAGACGGACATATCACCGACCTCTCGGTGAATCCGCCCTCGCGATATGTCGATATAGTGGTGCCGGAGGGATATATCCTTAATGACGAAATAATCAAATTGCTTAATACCAAATGAAAAGAAATCTTACATTAGTAATGATAATGCTGCTGGCTGTGATGCCTGGCCTGAGAGCCGAGAGCGTCACCCCGCAGGAGATTTCCGTAGCCGGCTTTTTCCCCCTGGCCGACTCCGGCAGGGAGGTCTTTGACTTCAACAACGGCTGGCGATTTCACCTTGGTGACGCCCCCGGCGCTGAAGCCACTGCTTACAATGACTCCACGTGGGAAGTAGTGTCGACACCCCACAGCGTGAAACTCGTGCCGGCCGAGGCAAGCGGCAACCGTAACTACCAGGGCGTGGCATGGTATCGCAAGCATTTCACGATGCCGGCCTCGACCGACGGCAAGGACGTGAGCCTGCATTNCGAGGCCGTGATGGGCAAGCAGAAATTCTATGTCAACGGCCGCGAGGTCAAGGAGCATCTGGGCGGATACCTGCCTGTCACCATCAATCTCACCGAGGCCGGTGTGAAGCCCGGCGAGGAATGTGTGGTGGCCGTGATGACCGACAACAGCGATGACAAGTCATTTCCTCCGGGCAAGCCCCAGCATACACTCGACTTCGCCTATCACGGCGGCATATACCGCGATGTNTGGATGATAGCCAAGAATCCGGTGGCTGTCACAGACGCGATAGAGGCCGGGAAGGTGGCCGGAGGCGGTGTGTTTGTGCATTGCTCTGACATCTCAGCCAAGTCAGCCAAAGTCAATATCGAGACCGATGTGGCCAACTCCGGTGGAAAGAAAGTCAAGGCCTCGGTGGAGAACACGCTTATCGACCCGCAGGGCCGCAAGGTAGGCCAGGCCAGCACGACCGTGTATCTCGCACCCGGGGCAAGCAGCCCTTTGAGCCAGACTATCAAGGTCACAGACCCGGAGCTGTGGTCGCCCGAGACTCCGAGTCTCTACCGCGTGGAGACCCGTGTGAAGGTNGACGGCAAGGTGGTGGACGGCGGTGTCACCCGCTTAGGAATCCGCTCTTTCGCCTTCGACCCCGACAAAGGCTTTATCCTCAACGGCGAGCCTTACGGCAAGCTTGTGGGTGCCAACCGTCATCAGGACTTCGCCTACGTGGGNAATGCGCTNCCCAACTCACAGCAGTGGCGCGATGCCAAGCGTCTGCGCGATGCCGGNTGCCGCATCATCCGCGTGGCCCATTATCCNCAGGATCCGTCATTTATGGATGCCTGTGATGAGTTGGGTCTGTTTGTCATCGTGGCCACGCCGGGATGGCAGTATTGGAACAAGAATCCGGAGTTTGCNGAGCGCGTGCACGACAANACCCGCAATATAATCCGCCGCGACCGCAACCACCCGTCAGTGCTGATGTGGGANCCCATCCTCAACGAGACCCGTTATCCCGAGGATTTCGCTCTCGAAGCCCTCAGGATCACACGCGACGAGTATCCCTACGAAGGTCGCCCGCTGGCTGCCGCCGACGAGCACTCGGCCGGCGTGAGGGAGAATTATGATGTGGTGTACGGCTGGCCCGGCGACGAGATGAAGCCCGATGCACCTGCGCAGACCATATTCACACGCGAATGGGGCGANAATGTCGACGACTGGTATGCCCACAACAATAACAACCGCGCCTCGCGCAGCTGGGGGGAGGAACCGATGAAGGTGCAGGCGCTGTCGCTGGCCGAGACTTACGACGGCCTGTATGCCACAGGCGACAAGTTTATCGGCGGCGCGCAGTGGCACCCGTTCGACCACCAGCGCGGCTATCATCCCGATCCCTACTGGGGCGGCATCTACGATGCTTTCCGCCAGCCCAAATATGCCTACTATATGTTCCGCAGCCAGACACCGGCATCGTTGCAGCATCCGGTGGCCGAATCGGGCCCGATGGTGTATATCATGCACGAGATGACACAGTTTTCTGACGACGATGTCGTGGTGTTCAGCAACTGCGACTCGGTGCGCCTGTCGATATACAATGGTGAGAAGTCGTGGACTCTGCCCGTCAAGCACGAGGCCGGACACATGCCATCGGCTCCCGTGGTGTTTGAGGATGTATGGGATTTCTGGGAGGCCCGCGACCACAGCTACAAGCAGAAGGATTGGCAGAGCGTNAACATGGTGGCCGAGGGTATCATCAACGGTGAGGTGGTGGCTACCGACCGCCGCATGCCGTCGCGCCGCTCCACCAAGCTGCGTCTNTACACCGACTATGACGGCAAACCCCTGGTGGCCGACGGCTCNGACTTCATCGTNGTAGTGGCCGAGGTGACCGATGACAGCGGCAATGTGCGCCGTCTGGCCAAAGAGAATATCGTATTCACAGTAGAGGGCGAGGGCGAGATTATCGGCGATGCNTCGATCAACGCCAATCCCCGNGCTGTCGAGTGGGGNTCGGCNCCTGTGCTGATCCGCTCNACNCGCACTCCCGGCAAGATCAAGGTCAAGGCCGAGNTNCAGTTNCCNGGCACCCANGCCCCCACCCCGGCGGAGATAGAGATCGAGAGCGTACCGGCGNCGCTGACACCNGTCTACACCGACGAGCGCAAGCCCGGTCTCTCCTCATCAGCNTCNGCCGCNCNCAGCACCTCCACCGTGCTCACCGANGANGAGCGCCGCCGCCTNCTCGAAGAGGTGGATCGCCAGCAGCAGGAATTCGGCATCCAGAAATAATATTATTTAAAAGAAACACAGGTCGGGAGCGGTATATGTCGCTTCGCCCTGTGTTTTTTTTATACCTCAAACAATATAATACTGATGATATGTTAAAATCTATCTCTATTTTACTCTTCCTGATATATGGATTGCCTATCATCACGTATGGGAGTCCTAACAGGATTCAAGTAGGTACCGCACCCTTATCTGTGACAATTGTTGGCGCAGACTCGATCGATCTGTCACAGACCTCGATTATTGTAGAGACATCACCTCTATTTAATGATCTGATGGACAACAGATCATTTGTAATGAAACGGGATAATAATGTATTCTCACTTGATGTGCCGGTAGAATTGGAAGATGAGATTGTAGGATTGAGGGTGGAGAGCGACCGCTCAGGCTTCGGAGGAATAGTGACAATAAGCCAGCGCAAGCCTACCGATATCCGTTATACATTAAAATCAGGTTCAGACTATCCTGTACTTGAAACCGATAACTCTGACGACCTCTCTGCAGATCAATGGAATCTACTCAACAAAGCCTTCCTCAACTTTTATTCTTCAGAGGANANTGTCCCGGATTCNCTNTATCGTTCATGGNNNGAAGTGAGNGANTANGAAAACAATATCATGTTCCCCAAGATGCTCCATGATGCGTTTGAATGTGACAGCATACCGCAATGGGTACCGGATTGGTTTCTCAACAGTCTGAAATGCAGGTTTGCATCAACTCAGTCTATCCCATATGTCAAGTCTGCTGAAGCCATGAATGGATTAACAGTGGACGAGCCTCCGATGGAGTCATACTCATTTCTCAATAGTATCTCCTATACTCCGGATTTTCTAATGCGTCTGCCTTACACCGGATTGAAATCATTTCTTTATGCGCTGCTTCGTTTTCCTGATGGCGGATTTGACAAGATAGGAGATACACCCGTTGATAATTGGCAAGAATACGCACGTCAAAAATTACTTCCTGCCATCAGTAAACCCAGCCCGTTGTTGCTCGATCTAATGGCAGCGATGTCGTATGTGGAGCAAGTCGACATCAGGCGGATTCCGCTCAACAATACTCAGATCGACAATATTAAAAACGGACTTGACAACGGACTCGTAACTATCTTGCTTGACAAGAATGACCGTCTCGCACTTTCAATTAGCAAAGAATCCGAGCTTTTGGATCTGAGTGAAATCCCGTTTGATCTCCGTGAGTATATTGATACAAATTTTCCCGGACAACCAATCATATTGGACACATGGAACACATGGTGCGCACCATGCATGGAAGCCTTAGGTAAGGTCAAACGTCTTAGTCAAGAAGTTGATACATCAGACATAATTTTCTTATATATAAGCAGTGAGAGCTCTCCACTGGAAAAATGGAAGAGCATTGCAACAGATATTGGCGGTATACAGATACGGGTAAGTGAATCTGACTTCAAGGCAATTGGCCAACAATATGAACTCACAGCACTCCCTTCCTACATCATTTTCAACAAAGAGCATATTGCTGTAGGCACTCATATAGGAATCCCAACCAAAAGCGATTTCGACAACTGGTTACTCATCTCATCAAAATAAGAATCTCCGTTTGCATAAAGAATCCGTATGATAATGAGTAAGTATATAATAGCACTCGTTACATGCATGTCTG
>WFLX010017381.1_pt1 | contig 14807 bp, 12 predicted proteins | sample 4967041 | NCBI WGS metagenome assembly WFLX01 (sample SAMN12857096, study PRJNA449069) | gut metagenome | isolation source: stool from male and female vole | host: Microtus ochrogaster | place: USA:Florida | collected 2017
ATCACTACACGAACGCAGTGCGATTACAGGGTGATTGCACTGCGATTACATTGCCGTTACATAATGAGGGTAATTCGGGTTTTATTGTTGGGGGTGGAAATTGCTGTGAGTCTGGTATGTAAAAAATAATGCTTTCCGTAAAAAAGGTTATGCAAACATGAATTTATATACACGTGGTGTGGAGAAAAAAGCGTAACTTTGCAACAGGAAAAATATATGTGTTATTGAAGATAAATATGGAAAGAGCAACACGTTTTATGAAAGGCCTGTTTACATTGGCGGCTTCTATGGCAGCCGGTGTTGCGGTGGCCTCAGGCATTGAGGGAAACAATACGGCTGCTGACTCGTTGGAGTTGCAGGAGCTTGTGGTGACGGGCGTGCGCGGTTCAGCCGATGTTCGCAGACTTCCTATGAGTGTAACGGTGATAGGACGCACGCAGCTGGCAGAGCAGCATCAGCCGTCTGTGCTTCCTACGGTAGCGCAACAGGTGCCGTCGCTATTTGTAACGGGACGCGCTATGATGGGCTATGGCGTATCTACCGGTGCGGCGGGAGGTATCAATATGCGTGGCATGGCGGGAGGCTCCGGACAGATGTTGGTGCTCATTGACGGTCATCCGCAGTATAACGGCATTTACGGTCATCCCGTTTCCGACAGTTATNAGACGCNGATNGCNGAGCGTGTGNAGGTGCTGCGTGGCCCCGCTTNTGTGCTATATGGNAGCAATGTTATGGGAGGNGTTATGAATATCGTNACGAGNGCTATGCGNCATGANGGTACAAAGACAAATGTCATGCTCGGCTCGGGCAGTTACGGCACCGTGCAGACGGAGGTTTCCAATCAGGTACGCAGCGGTAAATTTTCCTCAACTGTGTCCGCTCAGTATAACCGTACCGATAACCACAGACCACGAATGGGCTACGAACAGTATGGAGGATACATGAAAGCGGGCTATGATTTCTCCTCACGCTGGAGCGCTTATGTTGACGCTGACGTCACACACTTTAACGCTTTCTATCCCGGTAGCGTGGATAATCCGGTATATGGTGCCGGACAATGGATTACACGAGGAGTCGTTTCCGCCGCGTTGGAGAACCGCTATGAGGCTACAAGCGGTGCGTTGAGCGTTTACTCAAACTTCGGACGCCATAAGATTGACGACGGCTCATCGGACGTTGATAAGCCTGCTATGCGCTATTTCCGTTCCAATGACGCTCTGATTGGGGTGTCGTGGTATCAGAATGTGAGCCTTATGCAGGGTAACAGCCTTACGGCCGGAGTGGATTATCGCCATGTTTACGGTCGGGCTTACTATACCTCCAAGGCCACCGGCGAGGTGCTTGACACGCCGAACAAACAGAGTGGGCGGTCATATCGCAATGAGATAGCTGCCTATCTCGACGTGCGGCAGGAGCTTTTGCAATGGCTTACCGTTGACGCGGGGCTGCGTGTGGATCATCATTCGGTGGCAGGCACGGAGTGGGTGCCGCAGGTTGGTTTTGTGATACGTCCGACAGAGACAGGTGAGATAAAGGCTATGGCCGGCAAAGGCTTTCGCAATCCTACCATGCGCGAGATGTATCTCTATCCCACATCGAATGAGGAACTGGAACCGGAGCGGCTGTGGAGTTATGAGTTGTCATGGCGACAGCGCTGCGGAACGTTCTCCTATGGCGCAAACATATATTATATAAAAGGAGACAACATGATACAGACCGTGGAGAGACGCAATGTGAACACGGGCAAGATAGAGAATTACGGTGCGGAACTTGAGGCTGCATGGCAGGTGAATGAGCACTGTAGGCTGACCACAAACCACTCTTGGCTCAGGATGGAACACCCCGTAGTGGCGGCACCGACCTATAAAGGCTTTCTCGGGGCGGACTGCAATCTTAGCCGTGTAACGCTCAATGGCGGGCTGCAATATATCGGTGGGCTATACACTTCGGTTGGCAATGATGTGAGAAAAGAGAGCTTCTGCCTGCTGAATGTTGCGGTTTCATACGCCGCCACCTCTGCCGTGGCACTCTGGGTGCGTGGTGAAAATCTGCTGGCACAGCGTTATGAGACTATATACGGATACCCTATGCCACGTGCTACGGTCATGGCCGGTGTGCAGATAGAACTCTGAAACGGGGAAAAACAGACGATACGGCAATGTTATATTGCATATTTCGTGGAAAATATGTAACTTTGCAACCGGACATATAAATAATACTAACTACAACAAACTGATAATAAAATGTGTACAAAGAGAATTAATTTGCTGGTAATGGCAACGTTGTTGTCTACGATGTTAATGGCGCAGGCAACGGTTTTCAGGACAAGGGAGATTACGCCTGAGGCGCTTGTTAGGATATATAAGGCTCTCGGTGTGGAGGCGAAAGGACGAGTTGCCGTTAAAATATCAACGGGTGAGGCCGGTAATCCCAATTACCTCAAGCCGACACTTATTAAAGATCTTGTGAGAGAGGTGAACGGTACTATCGTGGAGTGCAATACCGCATACGCCGGAAAACGTAATACTTTTGAGGCTCACAGGCAGACAATACATGAACATGGCTTTGACTCTTTGTTCACAGTAGACCTGATGGACGAGGAGGGGGAGATACGAATACCCGNGAAGNANANTACNCACCTGAAGTANGACATAGTGGGCAGCCACATAAAGCATTATGATTTCATGATAAACCTTGCCCATTTCAAGGGACATCCGATGGGAGGACTGGGCGGAGTCTTGAAGAATGCCAGCATAGGTGTTGCCTCTGCCAACGGAAAAGCGTACATACACACAGCCGGCAGGACTGAGAATGTGGAGGGAATGTGGCAGAAAATAGCCAAGCAGGATGCTTTTCTTGAGTCTATGGCGGCTGCGGCGCAGGGCGTTCACGACTATTTCGGTGGCAAAGTGCTGTATATTGCCGTAATGAACAATATGACAGTGGACTGTGATTGTGTTGCTCATCCGCAGCCGGTCAAACTGAAAGACTATGGTATCTTGGCTTCTCTCGACCCCGTGGCGCTTGACAAGGCGTGTGTTGACATTATCTTTGACATGCAACCGTCGGAGGGTAACGACAACAGACCGCTGATAGAGCGCATCAATCGTCAGCATGGCACGCACATTATAGATTGGGCTGAGAACATTGGCTTGGGCAGTAAGGAATATAATATTGTTGATATTAAATAATGTATAGACTTATTTCGGAATCTATGAGGAACATATTTTTAACGCTGGGTTTGTGCGCCGCTTTGACTACCGTGGCACAGAAGGTAACCACATACACCACTACTGAGCAGGAAGTATGGTCGAAGGGGAAGGCGGTTATGGCGGCAAAACCGTTTGCGGAACCTGCTATAGCGGTGGAAGGCAATGAAAAAGGTACTCCATTCAGGGCTTGGGGCACTACATTTAATGAGCTTGACTGGGATGCTTTCAACCTGTTGACGCGCGCAGAGCAAACGGAACTCATGCGTCGCTTGTTCGCACCCGACGGCGATTTACGCTTCACTCACGGACGAGTGTCTATGAATGCCAATGATTATGCACGCTCTTGGTATAGCTGTAGCGATGTGGATGGCGACTTTGAACTGCGCTATTTTAATATAGAACGTGACAAACGGAACATCATTCCGCTTGCCCGCGCGGCGCAACAGTTCTGTCCTCAGTTGCAACTCTTTATGAGTCCGTGGAGTCCTCCGGTGTGGATGAAGATAAATCATGATTACCCGGTGTTGTCAAGTCAGTGCAATGACATGGACCCAAGGATGGATTATCTGCTCTATATGGATGACAACAGTGTCACAAACCCTGACGAAATGCAGCTGCTTGGTAACCGTGACGGAGTCTTTCCGCGTCGTCTTGCATCGCAAGATTATTTCATACAGGATCCGCGTTACCTGCAATGTTACGCCGATATGTTCTGCAAGTTCATAGACCTTTATGCGGAACAGGGGCTTCCTATAACCAAAGTGATGTATCAAAACGAGGCTTACTCATACACACCGTATCCCGGATGCCCGTGGACTGTGGAGGGAACTCTGCGTTTTAACAACATGTATCTGGCCCCTACGCTGCGGAAAAAGCATCCGGAAGTGGAGCTATGGCTCGGCACTATCAATACAAATCGCCTCGATTATGTGCAAAAAATACTCGATGACGCAACTTTACAGGAGAACATTACGGGTATTGGTACGCAATGGGAGTGCCGCAATAACCTGCCACAACTTAGGCAACGCTACCCGCATCAGCGTTTCATGATGAGCGAAAGCGAATGCGGTAACGGCAGTATGGACTGGAAAGCGGGTGAGCATACCTTCTTCCTTCTTTCTGATAATTTAGGCAATGGCTGTGACGAATACTATAACTGGAACTTCATACTCACTGACAATGGATTGTCAACGTGGGGCTGGAAGCAGAATGCTTTGGTGCAAGTGGACAGCAATACGCGCCGACCGCGTTATACACCGGAGTTCTATGCCTACAAGCATTTTAGCCATTTCGTTGCAAATGGAACCGAAATGATAGGGTATAGCGGCCGTGAGCAGTCGCAAGTGCCGATAGTCCTGTTCCGTTCTGCAAGGCAATACATCGTTACCGCGGGCAATTTTACCGCAGAACAGCATACCGCCACGGTGCGTATAGGGCGCAAATACCTCAATATAACGATGCAACCGCATTCTTTTAATACATATACAATAGACAGATAATGCCTTTTGGGGAGTGTAGGGATGTTCTCATTCCAATTCACCNGANCTTGGAATGCAAAGTGTAAACTANAATATAAGACANTAAAATGATGAATAGAAGAGNAGCGTTNAAANNACTTGNTACNGCTTTNGTNACAACAATGGTGGCGTCTACCGGGCTGTCGCAGCTCGCTTCGTGTGGCAATAAGGATAAGAAACGGGTTGTACTGTACTTCACAGGCACCGGAAATTGCCTGTATGTGGCACGTCAATTGGCTGGCGAGAATGGGGAAACACTTAGCATTCCGCAGTTGGTAAAGCAGAAGAAGTATGACATTGAGGCTGACGAGATAGGTATTGTGTATCCTGTTTACGGTCACATGCCGCCGTATATGGTACGTGAATTTATAAAGAAAGCACGCCTAAAGGCCGATTATAAGTTTGCCGTGTTGACATACGGCAGCAGGGCTTGCAATGCTGTTGAGATATGGAATGACATTTCTCGTGGTGCAGGCAATCCCTTTGATTATATCGCTACCTTGATAATGGTGGACAACTGGTTGCCGAATTTCGATATGAACGAGCAGATAAAGATGGACAAGCATATTCCGGAGAACCTTGCTGTGATAACGAACGCGGTGAATGCGCGGAAGCATTGGCATGAGTCTGTTACGGCAGAGCAGCGTGAACAGCATCAGGAGTTTATGGAACGGAGTGGGATAGACCCTGAGGTCGGGTTCTTGGTGAAGAGCGAACAGTGCTTCNTGGTAACCGAAAAGTGCATAGATNGTGGCGTCTGTACGTATGTATGTCCACGCGCCAACTGGAAATTGACATCCCAAGGCATAAATATGGAGGGTGACTGTGAGTTCTGTTTTGCATGCATTCNGAACTGTCCTCAAAAGGCAATACGCTTCAATACGGACTCAGACATGCCGCTTCTTGCCAATGATGAGAAGAATCCTGACGCACGCTATCGGAACGAACATGTCTCGCTTATGGATCTGAAGATGGCAAATAACCAGTTTTAAGTGTACTAAACCTAATAATATTGTTATATGCTAAGAAAGATAAGAATATTTTTCGCCTTGCTGTTTTTTGTGGCCGTAACCTCTCTGTTTGTTGACTTTACGATGGAAACGGCACATGAATGGTTTGGATGGACAGCAAAAATACAGTTCCTGCCGGCTGTGCTGGCGTTGAATATGTTTGTGGTTGTCGCTTTGATTGTACTTACATTACTCCTCGGTCGCATATATTGCTCGGTGATATGTCCGCTTGGTGTTATGCAGGACATTATCTCTTGGTTGGGCAAACAGGGTAAAAAACGGAAATTACGTTTTACCTATTCGCCTGAAAAGCGACTGCTCCGTTATTCCGTATTTGTACTGTTTGTTGTGTTACTTATTGCGGGATGTACCCCGATTGCGGCTTTAATAGCCCCTTATAGCGCTTATGGTAGAATTGTTTCCAATGTCTTTTCACCGCAAAGTCTTCCCGTTGCCTGTGTAGCAATGGTTAGTTTTATTGTTGTTGCGGTTCTTTCGTGGCGCGGCGGCCGTACCTATTGTAATACGATATGTCCTGTCGGCACCGTATTGGGAGTGCTTTCACGCTTCGCTTTGTTCAAGCCTGTCATTAATGCCGATAAATGTAACAAGTGCGGGCTATGCTCTCGCAAGTGCAAGGCAGCGTGTATAGACAGCGGTCGTCATGACATAGATTACAGTCGCTGTGTGGCCTGTATGGATTGCCTTTCCGTTTGCAAGCATGGAGCTATCACTTACTCGTCCAAATCCATTATGAAAGGCACGGAAAAGAATGATGATAAGTCCCGAAAATCGCTTCGTGGTTTCCTGACCGCACTGTTTACAGCTGCCGGTGCCGTTGCTTTGGCACAGACAAAGAAGAAAGTTGACGGTGGACTGGCAGTGATAGAAGACAAGCAAAAGCCTGAGAGAGCAACGCCTATTGTCCCCCCCGGCGCATGGAGCGCACGTCATTTCTCACAGCATTGTACGGCGTGCCAGTTGTGTGTGCAATCATGTCCCAACGATGTCTTGAAGCCATCAACGGATTTCAATCACCTGATGCAACCCGAAATGACGTACGAGGACGGCTATTGTCGGCCTGAATGTAATCGTTGTTCGCAGGTTTGTCCTGCCGGAGCCATTGCCCCTATAACACGCGAGGATAAGTCTTCCGTCAGAATTGGACACGCTGTGTGGGTGAAGAAGAATTGTCTTCCGGTGACGGAAGGTGTCAGTTGCGGCAACTGCGCACGCCATTGTCCATCGGGAGCAATACTGATGGTGCCTCTCAATGCTTCCGAGGAGGACTCTGTAAAGATTCCGGTTATCAATACAGAGCGGTGCATCGGTTGCGGTGCTTGCGAGAATTTGTGTCCCGCTCGCCCTTTCAGTGCGATATATGTAGAGGGGCATGAGGTACATAGTGTGATGTAAAATAAAAACTAAAGACATGAATAATAATAATATTTCCCGTCGTTCTTTTCTTAAAACCATAGGCGCTGCCGTCGGTACCGCAAGCATGGCGGCGTGTGCCGGTGCCGCGAAGTCACCCGAAAGTGGCTCTGCCGGCGATATACCCACAGACAAGATGACCATGCGTACCAACTCCTCTACCGGAGATAAGGTCTCCGTTCTCGGCTTTGGCATGATGCGTCTTCCGTCAAAAAGCGGGCGCAGCGCACGTGAGGGGCAGGACGAGGAGATTGATCAGGAGATGGTAAACGACCTTGTTGACTATGCCATTGCCCATGGGGTTAACTATTTTGATACCTCACCGGCTTATTGTAACGGTATGTCCGAGCGTTCTACCGGCATAGCTCTCAGCCGTTATCCGCGCGAAAAGTATTATATTGCCACCAAATTGTCAAACTTCTCGCCGGAGACATGGAGCCGTAAGGAGTCCATAGCCATGTATAACAACTCCATGAATGAGCTGCAGACCGACTATATAGACTATATGTTACTGCATGCGGTGGGCATGGGTAACGGCATGGAAGAGTTTGAAAACAGATATATAAACAATGGCATACTCGACTTCTTGCTGTCCGAACGCAAAGCCGGGCGCATACGTAACCTTGGTTTCTCATATCATGGCGATGTGGAGGTGTTTGACTATCTGCTGTCACGCCATGAGGAACTGCACTGGGACTTTGTGCAAATACAGATGAATTACCTTGACTGGCGATACGCAAAGCAGATAAATCCCCGTAACACCGATGCCGAATACCTGTACGGTGAGTTGAGCAAGCGGGACATTCCGGTTGTTATTATGGAGCCGTTGCTTGGCGGCAGGCTCTCAAATGTACCCGATTATATCGTGGCCATGTTGAAACAACGTGAGCCGGAGAACAGTATCGCATCGTGGGCGTTTCGCTTTCNCGNCNCATACCCAAAGGTTCTGACGGTACTGAGTGGCATGACACGCATGGAATATCTGCAGGATAACATACGCACCTATGCTCCGTTGCAGCCGCTTACGGCCGAGGAACTGCGTTTCCTGCAGGACGTTGCCACAAAGATGATGCAGTATAACACCATTCCTTGCAATGATTGCAAGTACTGCATGCCGTGTCCTTACGGTCTTGACATACCGGCCATTCTGCTTCATTATAATAAATGTCTTAACGAAGGTAATGTTCCTCACGACAGTATGGACGAGAATTACCGCGAGGCACGCAAGGCCTTCCTGTTGGGATATGACCGCAGTGTGCCCAAACTACGGCAGGCAAACCACTGCATAGGGTGCGGAGAGTGTGTCAAACACTGCCCGCAACGCATAGACATACCTGTCGAATTGCACCGCATAGACGCCTATGTTGAGCAGCTAAGACAGAATTCATGACATACGAACCATTATGCGTGAGCTTATAGATATATTACGGTCAGGGCACCATTCCCTTGTCATTGCGAACAATGGCATACATACTTATGACGGTAGGGGAGTGGCAGACCTTTATCATATATACAATAACGAGCCGTGTCTGTTGTCCGGCGCCTCGCTGGCAGATAAGGTAGTGGGCAAGGGAGCGGCCGCCGTTATGGTCTGTGGTGGTGTCGCTTCTGTATATGCCGNGGTCATCAGTGCTTCTGCAAAGGCTCTGCTGACACAGTCAGGTGTCAGTGTCAGTTATGGTANTGAAGTGCCTTACATCATCANCCGTAGCGGCGACGGCCGGTNTCCGCTGGAGAGTTTATGCGNAAACTGCATGACTGCGGCTGACTGTATGCCTAAGATTGCGGCGTTCATGAACAGGTAACCGCTCATTAAAACAACCCAAAACAAGTTTAACTTTATGCAAACATCAACGATAAGACTATATTCTCTGCAATATAACAATGTACGTACATATCTTGCAGCCGTTCTTTTTGTTGCCGGAAATATATTGCTGCCGGCAATGTTCCATACCGTTCCGCATGGAGGCCCCACATGGTTGCCGATATATTTCTTTACTCTTTTCGGGGCATATAAATACGGATGGCGTGTTGGTCTGATGACAGCGGTATTCTCACCGTTGTTGAATTGTTGGCTGACAGGAATGCCACGGTATGAGCTTTTGCCACCGATTCTTCTCAAGTCTGTGCTGTTGGCATTCTGTGCCGCATACGCTGCCGCTCGCTTCAAGAAAGTATCGTTGGCTATACTCATTGCCGTTGTATTGGCATATCAGGTATTCGGAACATTGGGCGAGTGGTTTTTGTCATACGATTTGCACCTTGCCTTGCAAGACTTCCGTATGGGTATCCCCGGAATGTTGTTACAGATTATAGGGTGCCGCGTATTGATACCTCGTTTTTGATATAAAGAAAATTATCTCAACTGTTTCCACTGTCGGCCATACAGCGCCGTACAGAAGGAACCAAAACAATAAACTTACACTTCTATATTGACATTATGGCTATGAATCTATTACTCTTTATCGGTAGCGTGGGTATGCAGGAGGTTCTGCTCATTGCCTTGGTTATACTGCTGTTGTTTGGCGGGAAGAAGATACCGGAGCTGATGAGCGGGCTTGGCAAAGGCGTGAAATCGTTCAAGGAAGGCATGAACGGAACCGATAACCGACAGGGCAATGACAGCGGCGACAGTGCCGTAAATAAAGAAAACGGCCCGGAAGACAATGCAAAGTAACACAGACGAGATGGCAAACGGGCAGATGTCGTTTTGGGAACATCTTGACGTGCTACGCTATACGTTGCTTAAAAGCATTGTGGTGAGTGTCGTTTGCGGCATTGTGGCATTCCTTTTCAAGGAAGAACTCTTTGCCATAGTTCTCGCACCCAAGGATGCCGGCTTTGTAACCTATCGTTTGCTGGGGCGTGTCAGCGCCATTGTGGGTAGTGCTGACACCGGTGTCTTCTCCGTACAGCTCATTAATACCGGGCTGGCCGAGCAATTTGTGATACACGTCAAGACTGCTTTATGTGCCGGGGTGCTTTGCGCATCTCCATACGTGCTGTATCAATTGTTCCGTTTTGTCTCTCCGGCGTTGTATGCCAACGAACGTAAATATGTTGTCTCTGTTGTCGGTTGCGGGTATGTTATGTTTATGATTGGCGTGCTGGTGAGCTATTTTCTTATCTTCCCTCTCACATTCCGCTTTCTCGGTACGTATCAGGTGGATGGCGATGTGACGAACATGATAACGTTGCAGTCATACATGAGTACATTGATAATGATGTGTATGTCGTTAGGCATAGTCTTTGAAATGCCCGTGTTGGCATGGCTCTTTGCCCGTATAGGACTGCTGTCCGACACGTTCATGCGTCAATATCGGCGACATGCCATAGTCATTATACTTGTCATAGCCGCCGTTATCACCCCTACGTCAGATGTTTTCACCCTTCTGCTTGTCGCTTTGCCAATGTATCTGCTATATGAGGTCAGTGTGTTGATAGCGCGGGCAGTCGGACGACGCAAGGCATTGTGAGGGCATTGTTAACCACATCCGGCTACAATGCTTTTACAGCCGTTGCAGGGGTGTTTTGGGGTTGTGCCGCAATCGCATTGCAATTACATTGTAATCGCAGTGCGATTGTATTGTAAACGTGGTGCGATTACAATGTAATTGCAATGCGATTGCGAAGGCATGAAAAAACGTCTGCAAGCTGCACCTAATGTGCTGTCTGCAGACGTTTGTCTTGTTTGCTTGTCGAGGAGCGACAGACGGGGGTCGAACCCGCGACCCCAAGCTTGGGAAGCTTGTGCTCTACCAACTGAGCTACTATCGCATATATTCCCCAAATTAGCTAACCAAGAGCCGATAACGAGACTCGAACTCGTGACCCACGCATTACGAATGCGTTGCTCTACCNACTGAGCCATATCGGCTTATCAATGTTAAGCGGTTGCAAAGGTACGTATATTTTTCGGATTACGCAAGGCTTTGCGGCTATTTTTTTATTTGCCGCCGTTGTTTTCCCAATTATTTTGAGTAACTTTGCAAACGATAAGTTTTCTTGTTTCTCATGTTGTGGAAAAACGAATATTGTGATGAACTATACAAACTTAAGCCGTCCTGTCGTGGCTACAGGCGACATTCTCAGTCGTGATAATACGTTGTGGGTGCAGGGAATAGCTGCCATAGGCATAATGTTGCTTCATTTCCTGACGCTATTGGACTGTACGCCGAGAGTTGTTAATATCTTTGGTGCGGTTGGAGTGGCGGCTTTTCTCTTTGTTTCAGGCTTTGGACTTAACGAGAGTTATAAGGTACGGCATTCGTTGGAGGGCTATTGGCGGCGACNTTTTGTGAGGGTCATATTGCCGTGTTGGGTAATTTTCCTGTTCCGTTTGCCGTTTGAGACTGATTTTGACGCTATGCAGTTATTGCGCGATTTGACGTTCACGGGGTCGGATTTATGGTTTGTGGACTTCATATTGACCTGGTATCTCGTCTTTTGGCTTGCCAGACGCTTTGCCGGACGTTATGCCGTGTGGGTGTTGGCGGCCTATGCCGTGTGCTGTATGTTTATGTTTTCTTTGAGGAGTGGGCAGGCATTGTCGTTCTTTATGGGTTACATGGCATCGGAATACTATGACCGTTTGCAGGCCTTGCCACGCCGTGTTACTGCTAAATGGTTGTTGGTTGCGGTGATTTGGGGGAGTATCTTCTATCTGTTGAAGTTATTCCCGTTATTGCAGGAGATGAAAGGAACGCTGTTGTTTAATCTCATACTGATGAACATTATGCTGCCTTTGTCTATGGGGCTGTTCTTGCTGTCGTGGCTGTCGCCGTGGGTTAAGAGGGTGCGCCCTGTCGTTTGGGCCGGTAAAGCCGGTTATGAGATATACATAGTGCATTGGTCTTTCATGCCGTTTGTCGCTAACAGTCTGTTTAATGTGGTACTTTTTACTGTGCTGTCGCTACTTATCAGTGCCGTGTTGTATCGTATTGATGTACGGCTCAGGCAACGGGGAGCGTTCTTGCAGACTCTGTCCGTGGTGTTATTGTGTGCTGTGGGCTATCTGATGTTGTTGAAATATGCTGCGCGTGTCACCGAGTGGNATGGAGCGGTAGGGCTATGTTATGCTCTNATGCTNGCGTTGGTGGCNATATGGNTGTGTGGCCNGCNNTNGCGTAAGGGGGGCTGTAAGTGTCGCGTTGTCGGGACATGGCCGGTGGTTGGAGTAGGGTTAACATTGACATTGGCGGTAATGTATATTGCTGTGCAGTACAGTCTTGACCCGTTGCAGAATAATGTAGACAGGTGGTCGGCAATACATAATTGTCTTACGGCGTTGTTTGATGGCAGTTTTCCGTATGAGGCTTCAACCCATTTGGGCGGTAAGGCCTCACCGTTTCCAGTGTGGATGGTATGTCATATACCTTTCTGGCTGTTGGGAAATGTGGGATTGTCCGAGGTCGTTACAGCCCTTCTCTTTTTGTTCAGCGTAAAACTTCTGGCGGGATGGCGTGGCATGGCTGTCGCTGCCGTGTTGTTATNGCTTAANNTAAACGTATGGTATGAGGTGGCTGTACGGGGAGTTCTGATAAGCAATTTCCTGTTGTTGGCAGCGTTTGTGAACGTTGTTCATGCCAAAGGCATAAGCTTTGGCCGCTATCCTTATTGGTTGGCGGCATGTGGAGGACTGTGGTTGTCGACACGTCTGTCCGTTGCCTTGCCGCTATGTGTGTTGTGGTTGCCTGACTGGTGGAGGCTGTCTCTGCGTGAGAAGGCCGGTTCGCTATTGCTTGGCGGGTTGGTCTTCTGTCTGACTTTTGTGCCTTTGGCTCTGTGGAACGCCGATAGCCTGTTTCATTCCGAGTACACTCCGNTTGTGTTACAGANGCGANAGGGTATGCCCGGCGATGTTCCGCTGATGTTGTCGGTGGCGGTTGCTATGGCATTTGNTCACNNTGGCNACACGGTCAGGATGTTGTTCGGGTGTGCTTTTGTATCGCTTGCGGTGCCGACCATTAGTTTTGTGCATCGTATGGCAGTGCGTGGCGATTGGATGGAGGTGTTCACTTCATATTATGATATAACATATTTCGATGCGGCTTTGCCGTTCTTGATTACCTGTGTCTGTGTAGCTATGAACGGGGTGGATAAACAATCGCCTCGCAATGTGATAATATAAGGGTGACAGTGTAGTCGGACTGTTGTCCCTATGATATGAGAATCTCCCGTGTTTCCAATCGGAAACACGGGAGATTTGGTCTGCATCTATGAATGTTTATAGCAATTCGAGTGTGACGATGGAGTTCTTTGGNATCTTGACCTCCATTGTTCCGTTCTTTATTTTCACCTCCTTGAATGGGGCTTCCTTTACCTTGTCGGGGGTGTCAAAGGTGTTAAGGTCGTCTATTCTGGGTGTGGTGAGTATTACACCGGTGGCTTTCTTGGCACTGATGCCGTTGAGGNTTACCTTTACTGTCTGTTCCTTGTCGACAGAGNCGTTTGTAAGTGNGATNTGGACAATGCCCTGTTTGTCTTTGGAAGCGGTGGCACTGACGAGCGGAAGTGTCCTCTCGAACTTGCGATTGGCACCTTTCATCTCCATCTCCTCACACTCAATGTCTACCGGAAGGTATGTGGCGTCTTGGTGTACGTTGTATTGTTTGAAGACATAATATGTCGGTGTGAGAACCATTTTGTCCTCTTTTGTGAGTATCATGGATTGCAGTACGTTTACAATCTGTGCGATATTGGCCATCTTAAGACGGCGGGTGTATTTGTGGAAGATGTCCAATGAGGTTGATGCCACAATGGCATCGCGCATTGAGTTCTGCTGGAAGAGGTGCCCTTTGATTGTCCCCGGCTCCTCATCCCACCATGTTCCCCATTCGTCAAGCAGTAAAGCAACACGGTTGCGGGGGTCTTTCTCGTCCATTATGGCAATGTGTTTCTGTAGCACGTCTTCTATTTCGCGGCACTTTCCTATCGTCCAATAGTACTGGTCTTTTGTGAATTGTGTCGCAGAGCCTTTTGAACCGCTCCATCCCGGCACGGTATAGTAGTGCAATGACAGTCCGGCCATGTTGCCCGCGGCACGCTCCATCAATACCTTTGTCCAGTTATAGTCATAGTCACTGGCTCCGCTGGCAATCTTGAAGAGGTTATGTCCGTCGTAGTTGCGGCAGTAAGTGCCGTATCTGCGGAACAGATCGGCGTAGTATTCCGGTCTCATAGAGCCGCCGCATCCCCACGATTCGTTGCCGACACCGAGGTATTTGAGGTTCCATGATTTATCGCGTCCGTTCTTACGGCGTAGGTTTGCCATTGGTGAGTCACCGTCACTGGTGATGTATTCCACCCATTTAGCCAATTCCTCAACCGTTCCGCTACCTACGTTTCCGCTGAGATAAGGCTCGGCACCAAGCAGCTCGCACAGATTGAAGAACTCATTTGTTCCTAAAGAATTGTCTTCGACTGTTCCGCCCCAATTGTTGTTTACCATTCGGGGCCGCTCGGAGCGAGGGCCGATGCCGTCACGCCAATGATATTCATCAGCAAAACAACCTCCCGGCCAACGGAGCACAGGCACCTGCAAATCCTTTAGCGCATTAAGCACATCAAGTCGGTAACCATCCTTATTGGGAATAGTTGATTCCGGACCAACCCAGAGCCCGCCGTAGATGCAC
>WFLX010092165.1_pt1 | contig 14807 bp, 5 predicted proteins | sample 4967041 | NCBI WGS metagenome assembly WFLX01 (sample SAMN12857096, study PRJNA449069) | gut metagenome | isolation source: stool from male and female vole | host: Microtus ochrogaster | place: USA:Florida | collected 2017
CCTCAAGCTGAAGCCGGTACGGTCACAGGTACAGTGGTCGACACAGATGGAGAACCTCTGATTGGCGCTACCGTGATGATCAAAGGCACTTCCAATGGTGCCGCTACCGACTTTGACGGCAACTTCTCCATCAAAGGAGCAGCCGGCAAAGAAATCCAGATTTCCTATGTTGGATACCAGACTATTACCATGAAGGTACCGGCAGGGAAGTCCGATCTTGGAAAGATTACTCTCGAATCAGACAGCCAATTGCTGAATGACGTAGTGGTGATCGGTTATGGTACAGCAAAGAAAGGAGATATCACCTCTGCAGTAGCATCTGTAAAGGCTGAAGACTTCACCNAAGGTAAGATTGGCGATGCNGCNGAACTTATCAANGNNAAGGTGNCTGGTCTNACAGTNGTNNACTCAAGCGGTAACCCGACTGCAGGTTCATCTATCCGCCTCCGTGGTATCACAACACTTACCGGTAGCCTTGAGCCTCTCGTACTCGTTGATGGTATCGAAGGAAGCCTTAATACAGTTGCGCCTGAAAACATTGCATCCATCGATGTCCTTAAAGATGCATCAGCAGCAGCTATCTACGGTACACGTGGTGCTAACGGTGTCATCATTATCACCACTAAGGGTGGCACACGCGATGCAAAAGCCANTGCTACNTACTCTGATTATTTCTCNTTCTCCAACTGGGGAAAGAAAGCCAAGATGATGGANTACTCCGACGTGATCTATGGTCGNACAAAATATGACTANGCNGGCTACGAGACAGATTGGCTCTCAGCNGTNACCCGNAANTCNGGTTTCAAGCACAACCATGACTTCCAGGTAAGNGGCNGNACATCCAACTCTACATATTCCGGTGATGTCTCCTATCAGAAGGAAGAGGGTATCATGAAAGGTTCTGACAACGAGCGTCTGCGCTTCCACGTAAATTATTATCAGTATCTTTGGAACGATATCCTCAAGGTTGGCTTCGACGCGATGGTAAACCGTCAGAAATACTCACTCAATAGCGCTGACTACGTATACCGCCAAGCAATCATCAGAAACCCATCGGAACCAATCTATAATGAGGATGGCTCATACTACGAAAATTTCAACCTCCTGCAATATTATAACCCGGTAGAGATCTCCAATGAGTATTTCGGTAATGCAGTCAACCGGTTCTCTCAGATAACTGGTACGATTACACTTGAGCCCATCAAAGGATGGAAAACCAATCTTATCCTTTCGATGAACGAATATGCAAACACTTCCGAATCCTACACCACATCAAAGCATTATAGCCTTGCCACTCAAAAAGACTATAATGGCAGTGCAGGGAAATCAAGCAGCAACTCCTATAGCAAATCTCTCGAGGTGACCACCGGCTACAACAACACCTTCAAAGGAGTACATCGCCTTGATGCAATCCTCGGATATAGCTACCTTTACAATTCTTACGATGGTTTCAACGCAAGCAATGGCAACTTCTCAACAGAAGCTTACCTTTGGAACAACCTCGGCAATGGCACACTTCTGACTGAAAAGGACCGCCATGCAGGAATGGGCTCTTATAAAAACGACGACAAACTGATTGGTTTCTTCGGCCGTATCAGCTACGGCTACGACAACCGCTACAATATCCTTGCCTCCGTACGTCGCGAAGGGAGCTCCAAGTTCGGTAAGAACCACAAGTGGGGTACTTTCCCCTCAGTTTCTCTTGGTTGGAATATCATGAATGAGGAATTCATGATCCAAAGCCGAGATTGGCTCAATAATCTCCGTCTTCGTGTAGGTTACGGCGTCACTGGTGTTATTCCGGGAGAATCTTATCTTTCGCAGTACCTGTATAATTACGCAGGATGGGGCGATATTTTAAGTATGGATGGGAATTGGATCAAATCTCTTGAAGTGACACAGAATCCTAATCCGGATCTNAAATGGGAGACAACCAATGAATGGAACTTCGGTCTTGATTTCNGTTTCTTCAATAACCGTCTGCGTGGATCATTCGANTTCTATGTAAAGACTACTAACGACCTCCNCTATGATTATGCTGTACCGGTTCCACCAAACCTATATCGTTTTACCCTTGCCAACGTTGGTTCAATGCGCAATGTGGGCCAAGAACTACTCATCACCGGCGTTCCTGTTGAGACTCACAATTTCTCATGGGAAACTACTCTTACATTATCTCACAACTCAAATAAATTACTTAGTCTGAGCAATGACCTTTATGAAACGGATAATTTCCAACAGGTTGGAGGCATTTCTGATCCGATACAAGTGGAAACCCACTGTATGGAAGTAGGTCATACTTTAGGCGATTTCTGGGGTTTGAAGTGTGTTGGTTATGATAAGAATGGTTTCGCTCTTGTCGAAGTTAGCGACGGCAACGGAGGATGGACAGTAAAACCTTTCAGCACAAGCCTTAACTCCAAGGAAAACCGCCAGCGACTCGGCAACGGTGCCCCGAAACTGACACTCGGATGGGGCAACCAGTTCTCATACCGCGACTTCGACCTCTCAATGCAATTTACAGGGCAGTTTGGATATAAGATCCTTAATGCACAACGCTGCTTCTATGAGAATAACTCGATCGCTTACAACCGTCTGCAATCCGCAGCAGATCTTCATCCAGCTGTCAAATATGTAGATGGAGCTCTCGTTCCGGAACTTGATGCTGACGGAAATCAACTCATGGTGACGCTCTCCAATTCTATGGACCAAGGCTTCTGGAGCGACCATCTTGAAAACGGTGACTTCTTCAAGTTGTCGTCCCTTACTCTTGGCTACCGTGTACCTTTCAAGGGTAGCATCACGAAGTTTATCTCCAACCTACGCATCTATGGATCAATGACCAATGTATTCACAATCACGAAATATAGCGGTCTTGACCCTGAAGTAAGCAACTACTTCCTTGCGCCTGGTATTGACGACCGTGACAAATATCCTACTACCCGCAGCTACACTGTCGGTCTTCAGGTTACATTCTAAATCTTGACACAGATATGAAACGAAATATAAAAAATATTCTTGCAGCCTTGGCAGTCTCACCCATGCTAATGACCGTGGGATGTACAAATCTTGACGAGACTGTCTATGATCAGCTTACCGACAGCAATCTCGACCTATCAAATAATAGAGAGCTCACGCAGATGCTCGGCGCTGCTGTCACAAACTACCGCTATCTCGTCACTGACTGGGGTGGAATCTGGTATCTTCTTGAAGAATCATCTGACGAATTCGTAACGCCCGCTCGTCCCGGTATCGGTTGGGGTTCAACCTATATCGATCTTCACAACCACAATTGGAGCGATACCAATGGATGGTTTGACGGAGCATGGAGCTTCTCATACGTAGGCATCAACTACTGCAACCGAGTGCTNGACAATATGCCAGACNCGAAAGAGAACACCGTAGCCCGTGCACATGTACGCTTCTATCGCGCCATGTTCTACTATCATCTCATCGATATATTCGGCAATGTTCCAATCCTTTATCCTGGTGAGCATGAGGCTGGATGGCTTCCTGAGCAAGAAGGTATCGAGACCGTATTCGACTATACTCTCAATGAGTTCAAGGAAGTTCGCGACAACATTGGCGACGAAAAGATATTCGGCTACGGCAACAAGTATGCCGCATGTATGGCAATCGCCAAGATGTATATGATGAAGAACGCTTGGATGGACACCAACGATGATAGCAACTGGAGCACTGCCCTCGCAGAGCTTGAGACCATTATTAATGAAGGTGGTTATTCACTTGCTGCTGATTATCGCGATCCTTTCCGTGAAAATATCGGCACTTGCCCTGAAGTTATTTTCGCAATTCCTCAGGATCGAACCCATACATCAAACTGGACCATGCAGAGCTATTGTTTCCCACAGACTGGTCTTGAGGCATACGGATCCACAGCAGCAGGCTACAATGGTTCTTGCGCCATCCCACAGTTCATGAAAAACTATGATATGGATGACCTACGCATGAAATATACCTGGGCTTACGGACCTCAGTATTACGCTAAGAAAAACAGCGATGATTCCTACACCCCGGGCTATCTTCTTGCCGAAAGTGAAAGGGAGGCAATCCCATTCGATGCCGACGACTGGAGCGGTACAGGCAAACTCAACTATAGCATTGAGTGCCACCATGTATCAAGCCCGGGATGCTACCAACAAGAAGGTGCACGCATGCATAAGTTTGAGATACCTGGAGGAAACAATCAGGGCACGACAGCCACTGACATTGCCATCTTCCGCTATGCCGACGTGCTTATGATGAAGGCAGAATGCCTTCTCCGTCTCGGACGCGACGAGCAGACCGCAGCAGATCTNGTGACTTCCGTTCGTCGACGCGCATTTGAGAAAACAGGAGCTGCCACTCGTACAGCTGCCGACCTAAAGGGTGGNTCTNCNTATGCNTANGGACTTGACAATTACCCTGTAGAAGGCTATTCAAACTGGTCAACNCATATTCTNACNNCNGANGGTGGNGCTGANATNGANNTNGGNGGNCTNCTTGATGACCTCGGTTGGGAATTTGCAGGTGAGATGCATCGCCGTCAGGATCTTGTCCGCTTCAAGATGAGTGATGGACGTTCTGTATGGAATGGCAAGTCTTGGTTCTGCAAGGAAGCTACTACAGATTCAAAATGGAAGTTCTTCCCGATTCCAGAACCCGCCATGAAGGCAAACATCAAGTTGAAACAAACTTACTATTGATTTCTAAAAAAAGAAAAGTAATGAAAAAACTATCATATATTTTAGGTAGTGCTGTNCTCCTNTCTTCAATGATGTTTGGAGTGGCTTCGTGTGGCGACAACACCGACTTCTCAAAGCCACACATCCTNACGGATGCTGAATTGGCNGAGCAGGCACGACAGAAGCACATTGCCGACTCTTTGGCTCAGGTAATAAATGCCAATGAGATCCAATATGTTGAGATTGAAGACTATGCTGCGCCTGATGGNATTTGGTCNACCAAAGCGTTTGAAATCGACACTCAGCTTATGGCTAAAGCTTTCGGCCTTTCTGAAGAGGAGACTCTGAAAGCCCTTTGCCAGGCTCCGGGNGCTCCAGAATTCTTAAACGTTGTGATTCAAGGCACAACACATATGGATCAACCCACTAATCAAAAGAACAAAACAAACGGTCTCTGGGGCCACTGGTTTAAATACAATGGTAATGCCACTGAAGACGGTTATAATGAAGCTGACTCACGATTCTTTACAGAATGGGCTGGATATTATGATGATGATGAGGGTGAATGTGTAGATCCGTTCTTCAGCATAGGTCAATTCCCCGGACGTTCAGTTCCCGGCGACCATTATCAGGCTATCGAGTGCTTCATCTATGGAGACTACCGATTTGCTATCGTGATAGACTATAAGGTAATCGAGCGTCAGGCTGTCACTGGTGGAGTTGTTGCTACCCACGACCTCTCAATGCAGTGTGAATATAACGGTTCTTACACCACTACCGCTGTAGAATTCGACCTTAACGGTCTTATCGCAGAACTGGGTGCTCCATCTTGGGATGCGATCAGTTGGGTAGGTGTCAAGGCAGACGGATCATACGATCAGGTGCTCACAGCAGGTGACGCGCTTGGTAATCAAGGCTTCTGGTTTGACAAGAATGGTAATCCGGGCTCTTGGGGCGACGATGCTTCAGTATATGCTTGCTTCCCGACTGACGTAGAGACCAATACATTTACTGTAGCTCCTATGCCAAACGTATTCACCGCCGGAAATTCAGTGACCCTGCACTTCGCTGCAGTCTATGGAGACAAGATTGTAGAATACAACCTCTTTGTTGAGATTGTAGAAGCCGCTGCCATTGAAGGCAACATTGTCTACACTACAGAATACACAGTGAAGCAGATGTATCGCAATGACTATAGCTACTCACTACTCCCAATTGATGCAGCAGCTATCTGTAATGCCCTCGGAATCTCAAACCTCAGCGAGGCTACAGGTCTTGGCAAAGATGGAGAAGGCAACTACTCAAAAGATTATACTGCCGATGGTCAGGGTCACTGGTATAAGAACGACGGTACGTTCGGCTGGGGCGACGACGCTGTGATCTATATTGCACGTATCGTGACAAGCGACACTGAAACTGACGAATACAACAATCTCCGAATAGGTATCATGCCTCACGACGACACATCCGCACTCGAGCCAATTACTGTCATCTACGCATTCACAGCCAATGACAAGATTGCAGAGATCAAGATCAACTGGAGTTTAGGAGACGCTGATGAGGGCTTTGTTGCAGCTCACGACTATTTGTCAGACATCATGGCTGCTGCCAACGCCGGAAACCTTGTGCAGAATGTTGAATGCGCATGGAACACTGGCTATGAAGGGGCTGCTCTTGAATTTGATACAGCCACTGTAAAGGCTGCACTCGGAATCGACGACCTATCTTCAGTAATCCGCTATGCTGTTCAGCCCGATGGTTCAATTTTCTGGCAGAAAGATGATCCAGCCTACTGGTATGGTGCAGATGGTTCAATAGCCGCCTGGGGTCCTGATGGACGTATCTTTGCTGCTTACTACGGCTACGATGAGGAAGCCCCCGAAGATGAGTACACCATCTACCTCGGACTAATGCCTCCTATGGAAGACTATACATGCCGNGTAGGNGACANCTACAAGATNGTCTATGGNCTTTATGCCAACGGCAAGACNTATACTTTCACNNTNACAGCNACNGTNACNGGGGANGANNCTCCCCTCGGTGGCGANGANCCNGCTGNGANANCNGNNTACAAGGCTAANGCAAGCCTGAAAAAGGCAGTACATAAATAAAGTTTATAAGCTGTAAGGTTTAAGGGTTTAGCNATCTGCTAAATCCTTAGACNCTAAGCCAATAAGCAATTAANCTAAAACTATAATGAAAAGATATATATTTTCCGCATTTATGGCTGCCTGCCTTGCGGTCGGCTTCAACTCCTGCAAGACTGATGAAGACGTCTTCTCCGGCTCATATATTGAGATGGCTGATATCGAGGAGATTGTACNTGACNNTGACGTGGCNTCAGAAATAATAGAGTTTACATCACGTACTGTCTGGACCATTGAGACTGACCGCAAGGTCAACTGGCTCTCATTCACTCCTGAAAAAGGAGCAGGCGGTATTGTAACCCTCACACTCAACGCCAAGGCTAACAGCACGGGAGCAGAGCGTTATGTGACACTCACGCTCAAGGCTCTTGACCAGACACGCACTTTCAAAGTGACCCAGAAACCGGGAGATGTCATCGTGCTCGATCCATCAGAAATTAAGGATTACGACAAATTCTTCCATAATTCTGACTACGGTGGCGACCGCATCCTGCGCAGCGACTCCAAGATGTCGTTCTGCCGCTCGGCTCAGTCGGAACATTTCTTCGTGTTCTGGGACCCATATTTTGGTAACGATCCTAATGGAGAGGAAGTTCCGGTAGATGCTCGAGTGGATATTGACGACCTTCTTGCAAAAGCTGAACAATTCTTTACTACAAACATCGAGCGTCTTGGCATGTCAGTGCTCGGACAAGGTAAGAGCTACCTCGACCAATACAAGATGCAAATCTATCTTCTCGATCCTACACCGGAATGGTGGGTAGCAACAGGATCCGGTTATGACAACACAATCGGAGCCCTGTGGGTGACTCCTGCCACTTGCCATCCCGTAGGGTCTACAATAGCCCATGAGATTGGCCACTCATTCCAATACCAAACTTATTGCGACAAACTCTATCAGGGTGCTGAAGACAATATGCGTCATGGCTGGCGCTACGGTCTGATTGGTCCGGATGGAAGCGGAAACGGAGGCTGCGCTTATTGGGAGCAATGTGCCCAGTGGCAGTCATTCCAAGACTATCCGGAAGAACAATTCACTTCATATAATTATCTTGAATGGCTCAACAACTGTCATCGTCACTTCCACCACGAATTCCAACGCTACGCATCCTATTGGTTGCAAAGCTATTGGGTTGAGAAGCATGGTGTGGAAGCATACGGACGTCTCTGGCGCGAGAGCGAATATCCTGAAGACGCAATTATGACCTACACTCGTCTCTACAACGGAAACGACTACAATCGTACTCGTGAAGAACTATTTGACTACGCCATGAAGATGGCTACATACGATATCGACGGCATTCGTCAGTACAGCGACGGTTATCAAGGTNGATACAATCCTGTATTCGTTCGCAATGACAACGGAGAATACCAGATTGCATACGAAAACTGTCCNGGNGCTACCGGCTTCAATGTGATTCCNCTNGANCCNGTNCANGGNAANGTGACTGTNAACTTCCGTGGNCTNGGATATGGCGANGCNATAGCTTCNAGCGACAAGAGCAACATTGAAAATGGTGACGGAGCNGCAATAGGACGTCCTTCACACTACAACGCNTGTGGTGGCGCNGAAAATATGGGNTGGCGNTATGGNTTCGTNGCCCTCTCTGGNANCAANCGNACNTANGGCACTGTNGGNAANGATGCNCAAGGNTCTCTTTCATTTGATGTCCCCGCTGGCACAGANCATCTNTTCCTNGTGGTNCAGGGTTCTCCTGAAGTCTANATGAGCCANGGNTGGGATGANGATGAGACCAACGANCCNCANTTCCCTTATGCCATTACNCTCGAAGGCACNTCTCTTGCNAACTATGAGGANCCNTTGGNAGCNTCTTANAGCATGGAGGGNGATNTNCTTGTAGGANCACTNAATNTTTCCGTAAGCGCTGCNGATGAANACTGGNTTGCAGGNACATACGATGTNGCTGANCAGGCAGTNGCNGACTTCTTTGGAATGTCAGTAGGCACCATTGCCGGTGCAATGGTGCAGCCGATAGTTGGAGAAAAACAGTCTGCACAGGAGGGCAAGATAGTAGTATTCAACGAGCAAGCTGACGGTTCTCTCTCTGATATGCCAACTGCAAATGTCGGCTATTGGGTTGATAAAAATGGCAATGCTGTAAACTGGGGCAATAACCAAGTAATTTACTACGAGATCAATGGCAGCGTGTTTACTCTCGGCAAACTCGGTTCTGATGCAGGAGCTGCTGGAGAGTCCCTCACAATGCGCCCAGTGCTCGTCTACACCAAGAATGGAGTAGAAAAGAAAGTGAAGCTCTGTATAACTTACAATTTTAAATAAGAGCGTTTATTAGGTTCGATGGGACGGTCCGCATTCCCGGGCCGTCCCTATTTCCCTATAAAAACATGAAGCATTTATACTTATATCTTTTTCTTTCATTAGCGCTTTTGGCAGCAAACGGATGCTCCAAAGACAACATTGACCCTGTTGAGCCCCCTCAGGAGGAACAACCCAATGAGCCATCTGAACCAGAGAATCCAGAGGAACCGGAAATTCCCGATGAGCCTCAGCCTGAACCTTCTCGCTACGATGACACTTTCATCGCTGGACAAATCTCCATCACCACTGAGGGTGGAGCGCAGATAGCATCCAAGGAAAACTATGTCAAGTGCAATGTGTCACTCTCCCACTCCAACTCCGAATGGGATTTGAATGACATTCCTGGCGGTATTCGTGGACGAGGTAATTCCACATGGGAATGGTATCCAAAAAAACCATATCGCATCAAGTTTGACAAAAAGCAGTCGCTCCTCGGACTCGGAGCGGCTAAAAGCTGGGTATTATTAGCTGAATACCGCGACCCAACTGACCTAATGAACGCTTTTGTCTTCGAACTTGGACAGATGATGGGGCTTCCTTTCACCAACCACAACAGATATGTGGAAGTGACCCTGAATGGGGATTATATCGGTCTGTATCATCTGACAGAGCAAGTGCAGCAAGGGAAAGAACGCGTCAATATCGACGAGGAGAAAGGTTATCTTATCCAACTTGACCGTGACGATGGGCCAGAATTAGCACCGGCTGCAACCGACAATTTCTGGTCGGAAGTATACGGGATGCCTGTATGCGTAAAAAATCCGGATGAACCTTCTAAAGCTATCTTAGAAGAAGTTAAGGCTGACCTTGGAGTGCTTGAAAAGGCTATCAAAGGAAGCAATTGGAGTACAGTCAACGACCTGCTCAACATCGGGTCAATAATCGACTTCATGATAGTTCAGGAACTCATCTACAATGTGGAACTTGATGCTCCCCGATCCATGTACATGCATAAGGATGTCGGTGGCAAATGGGTGATGGGACCATTATGGGATTTCGATGCAGGTTTTGATTTCGACTGGGGAACTATGACAACCGGACACAACTACTTCTCTGACTATCGTGAGTTAGTAATGGGCACTGACCCTAAAACTCATACCGGCACTGTCTACCGAATCCCAGGCTTTTTCAGCGACCTTTTCAAGATGCAGCAATTCACAGAACTATACAAGTCGCGTTGGGATGAGGTCTACGAAATGGTTTCGCCTGCTTGGGAAAAGGCTCACTCGTATTATCTCGCCAATATGGAAGCCTTTGGACGGGAAAAACGACGTTGGCCTATCGACAAAAACTTTGAGACAGAAATTGGCAANATGAAAAATTGGCTCATCAACCGCAGAAATTATCTCTCCACAATCATCAAGAAATATTGAATCTCATGAAATTCCAGACACCTAAGAACATATTAGCGCTTGCATTGCTGCTTTCTGCTTCAACTGTGACAAACGCGCAGGTTGTAGATCCATCAGAACCTGGAACTGTAGCACTCAATGATGAGGAAGCATATCGGGTCAACGCTGATATTCCTGTCATAACCCATAAAGGAAAAAAAATATATATCCCTGCTGATTTACGGGAAATGGATCTAAACGATCCGAAATCCAAGTGGAGTTTCCACCGTATGGTAGAGACTCCTGATATAGTGCTGTTTTGGGCGGATGGATTCGGAGATAATATTACTACAGCGCCAGATCTCGAAGGCAATAACATGAAGGTTGACCTTGCAAATCTGCTTGCAAAACTTCAGAGTTTCTACGATTTCTTCTACAAAGACCTTGCCTTTGTAAAACCGGGCACAAAGGCTGACAAGTATAAGATGATGGTGATGCTCGACTATTCGCTTGAAGGGACTGCCTATGGAGGAGACTACGACGGACAGATAGGGGCTCTTTGGATAGCACCAAACCGCGTGCAAGACGAAAAACTAAATTGCATCGCCCACGAATTAGGTCATTCTTTCCAGCTGCAGATCTCNTGCGANGGGGAAGGNGANGCTTGGGGNGGNGCCGGAATATTCGAGATGGCTTCCCAATGGATGCTNTGGCANGTNAACCCTGANTGGCANACCGANGAAAACTATCATCTCAANGCCTTCCGNGANCTTACNCACAAGGCATTCCTGCATATTGACAATATCTACCACTCCCCCTACGTTCTTGAACTATGGGGAGAAAAACATGGACGTCCATTTATTGCAGAGCTTTTCAGGCAAGGGCAACGAGGTGAGGATCCGGTGATGACTTATAAACGACTGACAGGCATAAGCCAAAAAGAATTCAATGATGAGATGTGGCATAATTATGCCCGTCTAATCAACTGGGATATAGAACGTATCCGCGAAAACGCCCGCCCATATGCCAATCAATGGAGTACAAAACTCATTGATGCTGGAGGGGGATGGCAACGGGTAGCTCAGGAGAATGCCCCCGAGAACTATGGTTTTAATGCAGTAGCTATCCCAATCCCGGAAAAGGGGAAGACACTGACTGTCGATTTTCGTGGAGAAGCCGGAAGAAAAGGGTATTTCACGANAAACAAAGATAANGCTGGCTGGCGCTACGGCATAGTAGCAGTAGATGCAGACGGCAATACCTACTATGGCGAAANGAAATCGACTCCGAAAGGTTCAATCACATACACAACACCCGAAGACAAAGAAATCACAAATCTTTGGCTGNTNGTGATGGGAGCNCCNACNGAACATTGGCAAAACATTGACGGAGATGAAAATCCAGGCGATGCCCAATGGCCATACTCCGTTAAAATTCATAATTAGCTTCGCTCAAGCTAAAGCAAGTCATAATGCACAATGCATAATTGGCTACGCAATTGCACGAGAAATCATTATGAATTATGAATTATGCATTATGAATTAAAATANNATGACTCTAAGACTCTACATANTCATCCTAACNATANTCCTAAGCATCAAAGCTTTGGGGGCTTTTCAGGCNCCTGACTTCAAATTCACTCACCTCACTACCGATGCCGGGTTACCTTCCAATTGTGTACGCGCTATAGTGCAAGATGAGGATGGCTTCATGTGGTTTGGTTCGGATGGAGGATTGGTACGCTACGATGGGGCCTCACCCAAAGTCTTCATACCGGGGGAAAATGAAGGGCTCGGAGACGTATATGTGCTGTCGCTATCCAAATATCATCGTGGTCTTCTTGTCGGCACAGATCATATGCTCTATGTCTATGATCCGGTCAAAGAGTCGCTTCTTCCTATGCCATTGAAGTATCAGGAAAATGTAAGGGGGCGTATATCAGGAATAATACACGATATTGCAGTAGACAGCAGAGACAATATTTGGGTATCGGTTGATAAGCAAGGTTTGTTTCTCATCAACTCATCGGGAATAGTGACTGATAATTTCAAATTTCCCAAAACGTATGACTATATTGGCGATATCTATATTGATNCCAACGATGTGGTATGGGCATTAAGCAATGCTTCAGAGGAATGTATCTACCGGTTTGACGCAGCCAAGCATCAGTTTCGCCCACTGACAATAAACATAGCCGACAATTCCCTCAGCCGTGGTGCTCTTGCCATGGCAGCTGATTCTCATGGCAACTACTGGCTCGGCACATGGGAAAACGGCTTGGTGCGCTTCAATCCGCGTACAGGAGAAGCAGTCAACGCCACTCCAGCAGGGCAAGCATGGAATCTATGGCATATCCATTCGATCACAGAATATACTCCTACCCTTCTGCTTGTCGGCTCTGACAGCGGTCTGACTCTCGTAGACATAGCTACGGGGGCTTGCAAGGTCTACAAAGCAGATGAACTTGACCCGCAAAGCCTTAGCGACCGCTTTGTATATCCGGTGACCAAGGATTCCGAAGGGGGCATATGGGTAGGCACATACTATCGTGGCGTGAACTATGTCAGCGCTGGCTCACAACGATTCAGAAGCTGGAGACATTCAAGATTTACGAACTCTCCAAGCGGAAATGTCGCAGTCTCTCTGTGTGAAGACACAAAGGGAAACATCTGGATCGGAACAGCTGATGGAGGCCTATCACGTTATAATCCTGACACAGACATATTCACAGGCTATCACCTGACCAATTCTAACGATCCTGAAAACGTCAGCGCATTATGTGCAGATGCTGAACGAATATGGGTGGGGACATATTCAAGAGGGGCCGGTATACTTGATATAGCAACAGGAAGATGGACACCTGTAGATATAGAAAATGGGGGCATCAACTACAGTTGCTACGCCATCTGCAAGGACAGAAAAGGAAATATCTGGATGGGAGCTACAGAAACTCTTGCAAGATATGATTCAGAGAAAAAAATATTCAAACCAATCAAGCGGCTTAGCGCTTGGATTACTGGAATTGTGGAAGATCATTCCGGTTTGCTATGGATAGCCACTCCGGGCGGTGGGCTGCACCGATATGATCCATCTAAGGATCAATGGAAGTCTTATCAAGCTTCAAAAAAGGGCGGAAGCCTTCCCAACAATCATGTGCACAGCATGACTGTGGATGGCGGTGGCAACCTTTATATAGCCACACCTGATGGAATCTGTGTATATGATCCATTATCAGATTCATTTTCCATGGTCAATGGAGGGATTGAAAATACTTCTCCACAATCTGTGTGCAAGATAGGCTCGGAATTTTGGATAGCAACAAGCAATGGGCTTCTTAACCTCAAAGATGGCAACTGCAGACTTTATGGGATAGCAGATGGCTTGAGCGACAGCCAGTTTCTTCCGGGTGCATTACTGACAGCTTCAGATGGCAGAATATATTTGGGCACTGTCAACGGACTATCAAGGGTTGATCCTATGCGTATGTTTGGGAAAACAGATCCACCAATAATGAAGTTTACTGGTCTGGACATTCTTAATAATGAGGTAGCAGTGGGATCAGGACCTCTCAAAACCTCACTCAACGATACTGATTGCCTGGAGCTAAACTATACAGAAAATACATTCAGCATATACTTCGCAGCCCTATCTTACGCCCGACCCGAAGCAAATGCCTACAAGTATAGACTTGAGGGATTCGATAAGACATGGCTTGATTCGGGAAAGGAAAACCGAGCTTCATATTCCAACCTGCCTCCAGGTTCATATACACTCCGAGTAAAAGCGGCTAATAGCGACGGAGTTTGGAATGANGANGGTATNTCNCTNCGTATNGTAGTNCATCCGGCNTGGTATGCTTCGGTTTTTATGAAGATTCTCTATTGGGCCATCGGTGCATTGTTGATTTTATGGCTTGTGTGGCTTGTAGTGAAACGTATGCAAAAGGCACACATACGTGAGCTTGATCGGATTTCCAGCAATAAAGAAAAAGAGATGTTCCGCTCTAAACTGAACTTCTTCACTATCGTTGCGCATGAGATCCGCACCCCAGTATCGCTTATCATTGGGCCTCTTGAAAAGATACTTGATTCCTCTGAGAAGTTTAGTAGTCCTGTAAAGGAAGATTTGAAAGTGATCGACCGCAATTCGCGGCGTCTGCTATCTCTCGTCAATCAACTTCTTGATTTCAAAAAGGTTGAAGACAATGCTCTTCCAATGGGATTCCGTCATGAACGAGTGGTTCCTATTGTAGAAAGTATAGCCGAACGTTTCCGCCCCTCGCTGGAACACAAGGGGATAACCC
>WFLX010050061.1_pt1 | contig 14804 bp, 10 predicted proteins | sample 4967041 | NCBI WGS metagenome assembly WFLX01 (sample SAMN12857096, study PRJNA449069) | gut metagenome | isolation source: stool from male and female vole | host: Microtus ochrogaster | place: USA:Florida | collected 2017
TCAACATGTGGACGAAAGTCTTTTCGGTAACCATTACATCCAAGAATGTAGGCTCCTGAATCATGCGCAGGGAGGCATTGTCTACATACATAAAGTCAGTTGTGACATCAGGATACTGCGGTGCCATCTCCTGGGCAATCTTACGCCACAGACGAGAAGATGCAAGAACATTGGCTTTATCAACCACTGTCAGGTGCTTACGGCGCTGACGGGCATACTGATATGCCACTTTCAGAATTCTTTCTACCTCCGGACGAGANTAATAATTGGNGTCAAGAGNGNCNNCTGTGNCTATTNCCTCATTCATTNNAGGCTNCTGTTTCTTGCCNNAATACATNCCTCCGGTAAGCTCGCGGATACAAATGAAATCAGCACCCTTAACAATATCGCTTCTCAAAGGTGACTTATGGATGAGACAATCAAATGTAGTAACAGGACGAATATTGGCAAAAAGCCCCAGTTTCTTACGCATAGCAAGCAGGCCTTGCTCCGGACGAACCTTGGCAGAAGGGTTGTTGTCGAACTTAGGATCACCCACAGAGGCAAAGAGGACAGCATCTGCATTCTCGCAAATCTGATAGGTTTCTTCAGGGAAAGGATCCCCTACCTCATCAATGGCATGCGCACCACAGAGTGCTTCCTTGTAAGTTACTTCGTGACCAAACTTCTCTGCTACCGCAGACATAACAGCCACACCTTGTTCCATAATCTCCGGACCGATGCCATCACCGGCCAATACTGCAATGTTCAGTTTCATAAATATTTCTGTTTTTATAAAATTTGTGTCATAACAAAAAAGGAAACACCGAAAAATATCGATGCTTCCTTTATTATGTCGGGGTGACAGGACTCGAACCTGCGACAGCCTGGTCCCAAACCAGGAACGCTACCAACTGCGCTACACCCCGATACATTCGTCAGAAACGACATCGTTTCTCAAATGCGATGCAAAGGTACTAACTTTTTTTTATTCTACAAAATTTTTCTATTGTTTTTTTTATTATTCACTAAATAAGGCATAGTTTTGGCGCTTTTGTATATATAAATAATGTAATACCATGTAAAAAGCCTTATAAACACAACATAAACAGAGTGGTATAGCAATGCTATCAAACTCTGAAATTTACGACAACATCGTTAATATTGGATTGCGAACGTATGGTATATCCCCAAAAAACACGTGGAATATACATAAAATGATATGCCTGCAAGAATGGTCTTGTAAGCATATCATTTTATAAAACGCATGCAATTATAATGCAATAATGATTCTATCACACTATAATTGCATATAACAACATTCTAATCAGAAGTTAAAATAGTTCTTAGCGTTATTATAACAGATGTCTTCTATCATCTGACGTACACGCTGCTCCTCATAACCTGTGAATGGAATGAGACCGTNTTNTATGTCCTTACCGATGANATTACACATGGTACGACGGAAGTATTCANGACGAGGATAAGACAAGAATGAACGTGAATCGGTAAGCATACCAACAAAACGTGACAGCAAACCGAGCAAAGACAGAGCGTTCATCTGTTTCTCCATGCCATCCTTTTGGTCAAGGAACCACCATCCTGAGCCCCATTGTATCTTGCCGGGGCATGAACCGTCCTGGAAATTACCAAGCATTGTGGCTATAACCTCATTGGCACAAGGATTCAAATTGTACAGGATTGTCTTTGTAAGCTTGCCCTCCATGTTCAGCTCATCAAGGAAATGGCTCATTGCTTTAGCTGTCGTAAACTCACCGATAGAGTCAAAACCGGTATCTGCACCGAGCTTATTGAACATCAAAGTGTTATTATTACGTATAGCACCATAGTGGAATTGTTGTGTCCATCCGGCCTCATAGTCCATTACTGCCATAGCCTTCAGGAACGCATGCTTATATTTACGCTGTTCCTCTACGGTAACTTCCTTGCCTGTCAAGGCCTTATCGAGTATCGCATCCACCTCAACCTCGGTGTATGGCTCATCATAAAACTCCTCAATACCATGGTCTGAGAGCTTACATCCCTTGCTTGCAAAGAAGTCATGACGCTTCTGTAATGCGTCAACCATATCCTTAAACTTCCTTATCTCAACGCCTGACACCTCTGACAGCTTCTCAACATAAGCCTTAAATGTAGCCGCTTCAATATTCATTGCTGCATCAGGACGCCAAGCCGGTATCATACGCGTTTTGCAAGTAGCATCTGCCGCCACCACATCATGATACTCCAAAGAGTCCACAGGGTCATCAGTTGTGCAGACAAGTTCCACATTATAGTGAGCCATCAAGCCACGTGGAGTAAACTTAGGGTCATTGGCGATAAGGTCATTGCACTTATCATAGATAGCCTTTGCATTGGTAGGATTCAGAGTTTCCTCTATGCCAAAAGCGGTTTTCAGTTCAAGATGCGTCCAATGATACAAAGGATTACGGAATGTATAAGGCACAGTCTCCGCCCATTTCTCAAACTTCTCCCAGTCAGTTGTATCCTTTCCTGTACAGAAACGCTCGTCAACACCATTAGAACGCATAGCGCGCCACTTGTAATGGTCACCCATAAGCCATATCTGCGCAATAGAATCAAAGCGTTTATTCTCAGCCACCATCTTCGGAATAAGATGACAGTGATAGTCTATAATAGGCAGCTTGGCTGCATGATTGTGATAGAGATCCTGCGCAGTCTTAGTCTCTAACAGGAAGTTTTCGTCATTAAACTGTTTCATTGTTGTATTTATTATTAGATTTAATAGTATTTGGTAACTGAATGCAAATGTACGTTTTTTTTTTCACACGAAGAAACTTTACAGCACTTTTTTTCATAAAAAATCACTCAAAGACATCCTCTATATCCATCATATCATCCTGTTCCATATCCTGACTGCACCCGTCAAAGCCGGCAGGCATATCAAACACCGCATCCTCCCGATACGGTAACGACGTGTTCCGGTACACTTTCTTCATGTAATATGCATAAATAGGCAACGCCATTGTAGCTCCCTGCCCCATAGCCATAGAGTCGAAATGTATATCACGGTCTTCACCTCCTACCCAGACCCCAGACACAAGATCCGGTGTAACGCCCATGAACCAAGCGTCAGAGTTACGATTTGTCGTACCGGTCTTGCCTCCCATCTGTGCGTTTACGTTGTATTTAAAACGCATTCTGCTACCCGTACCGCCATTTACCACACCTTGTAACAGTATAAGCATTTTGAATGCAGACTCCTCAGAGATAACCTCATTAACACGAGGCTCAAACTTTGCTATGACAGTTCCGTTGCTATCCTCTATCTTGGTCACGAACATCGGCGCACAACGTATGCCATGATTGGCAAAAGCCGTATAGGCACTCACCATCTCTCCCACCGTTATATCGCACGGACCGAGACACAAAGCCATAGAAGGATGAATGTCAGGATTATTGATTCCATACTCATGCAGAAGCTGCACGAACTGCAACGGGTCAAGTCTTGACATCAGATATGCTGAAATCCAGTTGTTAGACTGCGCCAATCCCCACTTCAACGATACGTTTTCTCCATAATGTGAGCGTGAGGCATTACGTGGTGTCCACGGCCTACCCGCCACAATATAAGTCTGTTGCACATTGGGTGCCTGATCACAAGGCGTGAAACCGTTTTCCATAGCAAGAGAATACAGGAACGGCTTGATAGTGGAACCAACCTGACGGCGGCCCTCCATCACCATATCATACTGAAAATGAGTAAAGTCAAGCCCTCCGACATAAGCCTTAACGGCACCCGTTTTCACTTCCATAGAACAGAAACCGGCTCTCAAGAAGCCCTTGTAATAACGTATGGAGTCAAGCGGTGTCATGACAGTGTCAACCTCTCCGTTGTACGTAAAGATTGTCATCTCGGTCTTTTCCTTAAACGAACGCCTTATATCCTCTTCACTTATCCCCGCGGCCTTCATCGTACGATAGCGCTCACTCTGCACGATTGAGCGGTTCAATATCTGCCTCACCTCATTCGGCGTCAACTGGTTGGTAAATGGAGCATTAGGCTTCTTACGGTTCTCACGGTCAAACGCCGGCTGCAAGTACTTCGCGACATGGGCAAAAACAGCCTCCTCAGCATACTGTTGCATGCGCGAGTCTATAGTAGTAAACACCTTCAGACCATCCTTATATATATTATAAGGTGTACCATCCTTTTTCAAATTCTTGTTACACCACCCGTACAGCGGATCCTGTTGCCATGCTATTGAGTCTATAACATACTGCACTTGTTGCCATGCCGGATAGTTGCTCCGTTCCGGTTCGTTAGCCATAAGATACCTACGCAGAAACTCCCTGAGGTATGTAGCCATTCCTTCCTTGTGATCCGCACGGTGAAAACGCAACTCTATAGGCTTGGCCGATGCCTCCCGGCACTGCGTTTCCGTTATATATCCGGCCTTAGCCATCTGCTGCAACACCACGTTACGCCGCTCACGGCACCGCTCTTCATGACGAACGGGATTAAAATATGACGGGTTCTTACACAATCCTATCAGCATGGCAGATTCCTCAAGTGTCAGATCCTGCGGTTCTTTGCTGAAATATGTATTCGCCGCGTTTTTGATGCCAACGGCATTGTGCAGGAAATCGAACTGGTTCAGATACATCGTCACTATCTCTTCTTTCGTGAAGAAGCGCTCCAATTTCACGGCTATAACCCACTCTATAGGTTTCTGCATCAGTCGCTCCACCGTACTGTGAGCCTGCGACGAGTACAATTGCTTTGCCAACTGCTGCGTTATGGTACTTCCACCTCCCGCACTGGTCTGTCCCAGCAGTCCACGCTTTACCACAGCGCGTGTCAAGGCAATAAAGTCCACTCCCGAATGATCATAAAATCTCACATCCTCCGTAGCCACCAATGCCTGCACAAGCGATGTACTCATTTTACGGAAATCCACATGTATGCGGTTTTCCTTGTTCATATTCCACGTACCTATAACCTTACCGTCCGCGCTATACACCTGCGTTGCATACCTGTCTATAGGGTTTTGCAGCTCCTCCATGTCCGGCATATACCCAATCCAGCCATTCCATATCGCTGTAATTGCGGCGGCAATGGCGAGCACCAGACATACAATAAATGTCCACAAGCAGAGTACTAATTTCTTTCTCATCGTGTGTTTTTTTCACTATTTGAATGCAAAAATACAATAATTCTTTGAGAAAAAGCTCTTTTATTGAAAAAAAATTCTTAACTTCGCACTCAATAACTTCTTTATATAAACCACAAGACCTATGAAGAAACAAAATTTCGTTACTATCGCCAACCTCTCGAAAGACGAAATACTGTACCTTATCAGCATGGCACAGGAATTTGAACGCCACCCCAATCGTGAGATTCTTAAAGGCAAGGTAGTGGCAACGCTGTTCTTTGAGCCAAGCACCCGCACACGTTTGTCATTTGAGACAGCCGCCAACCGCCTTGGTGCGAGAGTCATCGGCTTTTCCGACGCGAAAGTAACCAGCGCCACCAAAGGCGAGACTCTGAAAGACACTATACTGATGGTATCCAACTATGCCGATGCCATCGCTATGCGACACCACATAGAAGGAGCGGCACAGTATGCCTCCGAGGTAGCCCCTATACCAATAATCAACGCCGGAGACGGAGCACACGAGCACCCATCACAATGCCTTTTAGACCTATACTCCATCTATAAGACCCAAGGCACACTGGAAAACCTGAACATTTATCTCGTAGGAGATCTCAAATACGGCCGCACCGTACACTCCCTTATCACCGCCATGCGCCATTTCAACCCCACATTCCATTTTGTTGCCCCCTCAGAACTGGCCATGCCGCAGGAGTATAAGATCTATTGCGAGGAACATAACATAAGATACGTGGAGCATACAGACTTCAACGAGCAGACAATATCCGACGCAGACATAATATACATGACCAGAGTACAGAAAGAACGGTTCTCCGATCTCATGGAATACGAGCGTGTAAAAGATGTCTATATCCTCAACCGCGCCATGCTGTCGCTCAGCAAAGACAACATGAAGATACTGCATCCGTTGCCACGTGTCAATGAGATCGCATACGATGTGGATGACGATCCACACGCTTATTACATACAACAGGCCAAGAACGGGCTGTATGCCCGTCAGGCAATATTCTGCTATTGTCTCGGCATAACACTCGACGAGATAAAGGCCGACAAGTCCATCATTTAACCAATCCTCGCAAACACATCATGAATAAGAAAGAAAGACTCGTGGCAGCCATAGAAAACGGCACCGTCATCGACCACATACCGGTAGAGAAGACCTATCAGGTCGTATCGCTTTTAGAACTCGACAAGTGTCAGGAGTCGGTAACCATAGGCAACAATTACCCGTCAAAGAAAATCGGCAGGAAAGGCATTATCAAGGTTACGGACAAGTTTTTCACCGATGAAGAGATTTCCCGCCTGTCGGTAGTGGCTCCCAAAGTGGTTCTAAGCATAATCAAAGACTACCACGTAACGGAGAAGAAGACCGTAGAGACACCGGACATTCTTAAAGGCATCATACGTTGCAACAACCCCAAGTGCATCACCAACAACGAGCCGATGCAAACCATTTTCCGTGTGGTAAACAAGCAGTCGTGCACAGTGCGTTGTCATTATTGCGACAAGGAGCAAAACATCGCAACCGTAAAATTAGTGTAGTCCGTCACAATCACACGCCGGACGCACAGACATATTGCACTTTGCATAAAAGACCAACATACGATACAGCGCCCCAAAGACCGCATTCATGGTTCCTTTGGGGCATTTTCTTTATACGTCAACCCATATACCACCATACGATAATGACCAAACCGATTTACATTCTGGCGCTGTTGCTGCAAGTAACAGCAGCTTTGGCGCAAACAAGTTTCACATATAATGGCAGCAAACTGACAACCGACAGCAGACGGTTGCTGGTGGACGACACCGCCAGACACCCCGACAACCATACTTTCCGCACAATGAAAGACGCGCTATTGTACGCAGAACGCAACAGCGGTAGCGATACCCTATGGACTGAGATATACATCAAGCCATCGGTTTACTGGATGGACAATCCCGACGACGATACCGTGCGCAAGCCCTTGGAGGGTGAGAGCACGCCGTTTGCCATGACCGTAAACATCAGCCGTTTAAGAATGATTGGCATGAGTGACAACGCCGAAGACGTGGTGCTGGCCTGCAACCGTGGCCAGACCCAAGGCGCCTACGGCAACTTTACCATGTTCCGTTTCAGAGGAAACCACATTGAGGCCGAAAACATCACATTCGGTAACTACTGCAATGTTGATCTTGTCTATGCAAGAGACACAAGCAAGAGCCGCCCGAAGCGTAAGCAAGCCATCGTACAGGCACAAATAGCGATATGCGAGGGCGACCACTATAAGATGCGCAACTGCCGCTTCATATCACGCCTTAACCTATGTCCGTTTGTAGGCGCGCCACACACGGAGTTCAACGAATGCTACTTTGAATGCACAGACGACGCGTTATGCGGAACGGGTGTTTACCGTCGCTGCCGCTTTACGTTGTTCAGCGGCAAGCCATTCTACACCACCGACAAGAATATCGGAGCCACATTAATCGACTGCGACATACATTCCAAGACTTCAGGCACACAATATCTGACCAAGGTCAGCGGCCCTATAAGAATAGAAAACTGCCGATGGACAAGCGATGACCCCACACTGAAAATTGAATGGTGCAAGAAAGCGGATCCAAAACACCTGTGTCTGATGACAGGCTGCACTCTGAACGGACAACCGCTACACGTGCCCACTCCAACAGAACCGTTGCCCGTAGCGTTACCGCCAATGGCCTTGCAGATACAACCGACGATAGTGCCGGGCGGCTGGACGATGGACTGCTACAAGCCTTTGGATACCATGGAATATGAATGGCAGCCCGACAACAGCCGTAGCGCATGGGGATACGCAGAGGGAATGGACGGCGCGGAAGGCTCATGGGGACTGGTACAACTGCAAAAAGGTGCCCGCATGATGTTCACCCCAAAGGATGAAAGCGTGCCGGTAGGCAAACAGACATGCCGGATAACACTCGACCCGTGCAAGGGACCGGGGCAAGGCTTCGGCTCTGCCACCGGACAATACCTGGACATCTGCATAAAATTCAACACAAGAACACTGACAGGATACGGCATACGTTTCATACGCACACCCGAATATGACCGCGCCGTGGAGACATACCTTGTGGAGTATGCCGACGGAGCAGTGACACGCATCAGCCAACCACAGCGATGCGACCTGTTCAAAAGGGGGTGTCAAGTCACCTTAACAACTGATAACAAAACCTTGACGGCTACAATAGAGAACGAGCAGGCGGTAGGAAAATGCCAGTCACTGACCGCCGCCATGCCCCACCCCAACAGCTTTGGCGGTTTCCATCTGCAACACACCGGTTCCACCGGAGCCTCAGCTACAGTGGTCAAGAGCATTTTCCTTAAATAGGAAAGTCCACGGTATAATCATCAAAACACCCTGTTTACAAGCACATTACATAGGTCCAAACAACAAATCCAAAGGGAGCGGGACATACCCCCACAGTGTTCCATCAGTAAACGCAGTGCGATTACCATGCAAACGCAGTGCAATCGTGTTGTAATCGCAGTGCGTTTATATCGTAATTGCAGTGCGATTACAACACACCTACAATCACATACTTCATAAACGTCAACAAAACACATTCTTATCATGAACTACCAAAAGATTATTGACCACTATTTTCCGCAGGAGGAGAACAAAGAATTGAGGGACATCCTCATGACACACAGCCGCAGTGTGGCCGAAGCCGCACTGGAGATATGCCACCGACATCCTGAGTTAGAAGCCGACGAGACTTTTGTCTACGAAGCGGCAATGCTGCACGACATAGGCATCGTGCGATGCAATGCGGCCGGAATACATTGTCATGGTACCGAGCCTTACATACGCCACGGCATGATCGGGGCGCAGATGCTGACGGAATATGCTGAAAGGCACATGCCGGACATAGACATAACGCCATACGCCAGAGTCTGCGCGCGGCATACCGGCACCGGTCTTACAGCCAAGGCGATAAAAGAACAGAACCTGCCGCTACCGGAACAAGACCTCATACCCGAAACGACCGAGGAAAAGATAATATGCTATGCTGACAAATTCTTCTCCAAGACAAGACTCGACAGCCGCAAGACGGTGGAACACGCAGAGCGCTCGTTAAGGAAATTCGGCGCTGAAGGCATTGAGGTGTTCAGAAATTGGCACAGCANTNTCGGTTAGTTAAAATATATGAAACNGTTNGGAGGTTACAGTTTNTNTACTNCCTTTGCACATAGCAGATATGCCGGACGGACGCTTCTATGACAACCATGCGGCCAACACCGGCAGGCATACGATGGCAGACGGTATGCCGGCACTGCGGCAAACTTGTGTAAACAACCTTTTTAACCCGGACTCATGAAATACGCGGAATACATAAAACAGATAGAAATAGACTCCCTGTGGCAAGGAAGGAAGCACATAGTGTGGCAACTGGACAGGCACATCAACATACTCAGCGGGGTGAACGGCGTAGGAAAGAGTACCATATTGAATAAGGTGGTGGCACCGCTCCTGATAGAGCAAGGGCGTATNACAGACGAGAATGGGGTGCACCTGACACTGCATGAGGAGGATGCGGACACACTACGGTTTGACGTTATAAGGTCTTTTGACCGTCCTATCATCCACTCCGAGATAGTATCGCGCATGGATTTCAAGATTGGCACGGAACTTGACCTGCANTTGTNTAATCTGCAAAGACGCTNTCTGGACTATCAGGTGANCCTTGGNAACAAGATAATAGAGATGCTGCAAAGCGGTANACCNGACGCACCGCTNCTCNCCCAAAGGCTGTCTGNAAGCAAGAAACTGTTTCATGACATNGTGGACAACCTGTTTGAGGACACCAAGAAAACCATAATACGCACGGAGAACGAGATACACTTCATGCAGATGGGCGAGGTGCTGCTGCCATACCAGCTATCAAGCNGAGAGANACAGATGCTCGTGATATTGCTGACTGTACTGNTGGAGGACAGACAACCTTACGTGCTCTTCATGGACGAGCNTGNGGTTAGCCNGCATATAGAATGGCAGAAGAAACTGATAGGCATAATAATGCAACTGAACCCCAACGTGCAGATTATCCTGACAACGCATTCTCCTGCCGTGATAATGGACGGATGGACCGACAAAGTAACGGAAGTTGGAGAAATTGAGGTCGGATAGATGGCACTTAAAGACTACATATCCAGCGACTATGTCAACGCGGCAAACAAACTGCAGGGCAAAAAGGCACGAAGACGAATTGTGGCTTACGTGGAGAGCTACGACGATATATTGTTCTGGAGAATGGTACTGAGCCGTTTTGAGGACGAGACAAGGTTCTTTGAGGTGATGTTGCCGAGCAGGACCTCGCTGAACAAAGGCAAGAAACAGGCTCTGCTGTCATTAATGAGAAATGGAGTTGGCAACAACATGCTTGCCTGTGTGGACGCCGACTACGACTACCTGATGCAGGGAATGACATACATGTCTGACTTTATGCTCAACAACAGATATGTCATTCACACATACGTTTACGCCATAGACAACTTTCAATGCTATGCCCGCTCGCTGCACAACGTATGCGTTATGGCGACATTGAACGACAATCCGATATTTGACTTTGAGGCATACTTGGCGGAATACAGCAAGGCGGTGTTCCCATTGTTCGTATGGAGCATAATGCTTTACAGGAAAAGGGAATACCACAAGTTTTCGATAACAGACCTAAACAAGGTTATCACGATAAGACACTCACGCATAAACGACATAATGGGCAATGTGGAGAGGGTGAGAAACAGGGTAAGGGCGAAAGTGAAGGAGATGCAGAAAAGCTATCCGGGACGCAAGAGCGACTACCTGAAGACAAAGGACAGCCTGATAAAGTTAGGGGTAACACCGGAGACTACATACCTGTATATGCAGGGACACCATCTCTTCGACAATATCGTGGCACCGACAATGCAGACCGTATGCGACGAGTTGAGAAAAGAACGGGAGAGAGAAATAAGAAAGAAAGCACAACACATTCTGCAATTACAGAATGAGTTGTCGGCATATAACAAATCACAAAGTGACATAACCTCCATGTTAAAGAAGAACATGGGATACATGGACTCACCGCAATACCAAATGGTATTGAAGGACGTGGAGCGGATATTAAACGACAATCAACAATGATAGACTTTACATTTTATTCCCCTACGGAATTTGTATTTGGTAAGAACACGGAAGAAAAGGCCGGAAATATGGCAAGACAATACGGCGCTAAGAAAGTGCTCGTAATGTACGGAGGAGCCAGTGCCGTTAAAAGCGGACTGCTTGAAAAGGTAAAAAGTGCCATTGCGGCAGAGGGATTAGACTTCGTGACAATGGGAGGCATAAGGCCAAACCCTACTGATGACAAGGTATATGAAGGCATTGGCATAGTAAAAAAAGAGAATGCGGACTTCATTCTGGCCGTAGGCGGAGGCTCAGTGATAGACACAGCCAAAGCCGTGGCATGCGGAGTAAAATATGACGGGGATTTCTGGGACTTCTTCATAGGCAAGGCTCAGGTACGGGAGGCGCAGCCGGTGGGAGTGGTGTTAACAATACCTGCAGCAGGCTCGGAAGGCTCAGGCAATGCCGTCATAACCAAAGCATCAACGCAACAGAAACTGGGCATAAAGCATCCTATGACGCTTAGACCGAAATTTGCCATAATGAACCCAGAAATCACAATGACATTACCGGCATGGCAAACCGCATCGGGCATCTGCGACATGATGGTACACATTCTGGAAAGGTACTTCACTAACACGGAGAACACAGAAATAGGAGACCGTATGTGCGAGGGAGTGCTCATGGCCATAATAAACGAAGGGCGCAAGGTAATGCAGAATCCGCGTGACTATGACGCTCGCGCAAACATAATGTGGAGCGGAATGGTTGCGCACAACGGCACATGCGGAGTGGGATGCGTGGAGGATTGGAGCAGCCATCAGATGGAACACGAGGTAAGCGCAATGTATGACGTGACACACGGAGCGGGTCTTGCGGTGGTAACACCGGCATACATGACATTTATGGCTAAACATCACCCGAAACGTATAGCGCAGTTTGCGGAACGGGTAATGGGCGTAGACAGCACAATGGGCACGGAAGAAGAAGTGGCCATTGAGGGAATCAGACGTTTCAAGGATTTCTTGCACAACGAATTGAAGCTGCCCGTAACATTCAAGCAATTGGGTATTGAGAACCCGGACATACCGGAAATGGTTGGCAGACTGCACAAAAACAAAGGACAGCAGTTTGGGTTCTTCTACCCTATCACCCCCGATGTAAGTGAGGAAATTTACAGATTGGGGATGTAACCAAACAACAACGAACTTATTTAATGAACAACAACGAGAACATTTCTCAGGAAACTACACAAAAAGAGAATCCTGAAAATACGCCGAAAAAGGCAAAGACAACACGCAGGACAACAGGAANGCAGACGGGCANCAGCCAAGAGACTACNAAAAGACCNGTGAGAAAGACAAGAACTCCCAAGTCTGTGAAAGGCAAAAAGAACGAAGAGCGGGTTGCGGAAAAGGAAGAAACAGCCGTAATAACAACGGAGACACAGACTGAAGTTACTGTAATGGCACCACCGGAACAGGAACAAGGTGCGGTAAAAACAGCAAAAGAGCAAACGAACCGGACGGAAAACAACGCCGAGGCAGGCGACAACAGTTCTGACAACGAGCAGAAAAAGTCTGAGACAACTGCGCCGAAAGCGGAGAAAAACGTACATAAAAACGATGCGCAGACACAGAAAGCGCAACAGATTCCGGCATTGCCGAACATCAGAATAAACAACATTGTGGAACTGATGCAGGCACCATTACGCAGTATAGTACTCACAGATCAACAGATACAGCAGTTATCTTTGGATGAGATCGAGAGGAGACACCGCTTTTTGGAGGAGACATTGGCAAACGTTCTGGACTATGATGTCGTAATAAGCGATACCAATATATGGCTGGAACTGCTTATCGGCTACACGTCAAACCATTCCGATCCGAGATATAATGCGCGTCTGCAGTTTGAAAGGCAACTGGAATTTATATCCAAACTGACCTATTACCGGGGCGGACGCTTCATGATATTGGGCGAGACATACGAGGAAATAGACAGGTTTGCAGCCATGCAAGACCCTACAAACCATCGTGATGCCGACTTTACTGACAACATCGTGTGCCTGAACACGGCGGCACGACTGGCCAAAAGGCTCATATTGGCACAGCAAAGGGAAAACCGTTTGCGCATAGACGGCATAGGAGCGGAGTCACATCACGCATCCTTTGCCGACCCCGCTATCATAAAAAAGGTGGCGGAGCTGTTTGCTTGTGGCAAGAAAGTACTGCTTATGACAAACGATGCCTCTGTGGCTATAAGGGCAATGGGGGTATGTGACGACCTGCAACGAAGCAACAACATACCGGATGACGTGTGGGATGACAGGTATGCGCCACTGCGTCCGATGGTGTTCACATTCGACGACCTGAAACAACTGGACTTCTATACACGTCAATACCATTATATACAAATGGCGGCGGGAGTGCAATGGATGCAGGATATCGAAAGGAAAATGCAGCGCAACAGACCGGAACCATTGACATTATGTCAGGAAGCATTCAGGCCGGGCGATAAACACAGAGGCGACAACCTGTTCATTGAGCAAGACAAACAACAGAAACAACAACAGCAAAAGAAACAGCAGCCACCCAAAAAGCAAGAACAACAGAATCAGGAACAGAAACAAGAACAGAAGAAAAACGCCAACACCATAACACAGGAGCAGGCTAACACTAATGAAACACAGCCTAAACAGAAGTCGCAACAACGGAGAAAACCACTGCGAAAGAAGACTACAACCGAGAAAACAAGCGAAAACGCCGATGCTAATGAATAACAAGTAAAGACGGATAAGGCACAATATAAAGTTGAAAAAGAAACGGAGGGCACCCTATAACGGTTTGCCCTCCGTTTCACAAGATAGAGAGAATCAGGATAAAAAAACAGCCTCAAAGACCAATAAGGTGGAAAACACGCACTAAAACGAAAAATAATCGAAAAAAAATTTGGCAGTTCCGGCAAAAAAACGTACCTTTGCACCGCAATTAGGAAATAGCAATCCTCATAAACGGTGCGTTAGTTCAGTTGGTTAGAATGCCAGCCTGTCACGCTGGAGGTCACGGGTCCGAGTCCCGTACGCACCGCAAAGCCGAATCAAGGATTTCTTGATTCGGCTTTTATTTGTTTCCGCTACAATCGCAGCGCTATTGAAATGGTAAAAAATGTAAATCACATGATAAATAGCACTAATATTCGCACAACACTCTTGTCAAACGGATTTTTTTTAGTATCTTTGCAGGCAGAAAGAGACAAGTAATCTCATCAGAAACACATCAGGAAAACAAAAACAATACACAAAAAACATTATCTTAAACATTTAATCTTAGAGTCATTATGAACAAAAAATTCATTTGCACAGTTTGCGGTTACATCCACGAAGGTACAACACCACCGGAGCATTGTCCGCAATGTAATGTTCCCGCTTCAAAGTTCAAAGAGCTTGAAGAGAAGGGGGACGGTATACAGTTCGTGCAAGAGCACGTTATCGGCATTGCCAAAGAATACGGCGTTGACGAAGAGATGATAAAGGATCTTA
>WFLX010377713.1_pt1 | contig 14802 bp, 9 predicted proteins | sample 4967041 | NCBI WGS metagenome assembly WFLX01 (sample SAMN12857096, study PRJNA449069) | gut metagenome | isolation source: stool from male and female vole | host: Microtus ochrogaster | place: USA:Florida | collected 2017
TAAAATATGTTAACGCTGAGGNCGCATAANNACTCTGCTCANNGGCTGACCGCCNNAGCTTTAACAGATTTTATGGNACAGGCTCTAATAATCACGGAGCGAGGTTGTTTCGGGGCGGCGATTTTTTTGAGGGGCGGGGGGATTTTATTTTGGAAATCGGAGAAAAATTCGTAAATTTGTGGGTGAATTTGCGCTAATGGCAATTGCTTGATAATCAATGGCCGGGAAAGCAGGCGCGAATGTGTTTTCAATAGTTGGGACTCCCTCATCCCGAATAACTACAACCGAAAATGGCAGAAAAAGAAGAAGAATACAGTGCGAGTAATATCCAGGTCCTCGAAGGCCTGGAAGCAGTAAGGAAACGCCCGGCGATGTACATCGGCGACATCAGCTTCAAGGGTTTGCACCACCTGGTATATGAGGTGGTCGACAACTCGATCGATGAGGCACTCGCTGGCTACGCGAGTGACATCCAGGTGATTATACGCAAAGACAACTCGATAACGGTGATAGACAACGGCCGCGGCATCCCTGTCGACATGCACGAGAAGGAGCATAAGAGCGCTCTTGAGGTGGTGTTGACGGTGCTTCACGCGGGCGGCAAATTTGACAAGGGGTCGTACAAGGTGTCTGGCGGTCTGCACGGCGTCGGCGTGTCGTGTGTCAACGCCCTGTCGACTTATCTCCGCGCTGAGGTGCGCCGCGACGGCAAGATTTACGCCCAGGAGTATTCGTGCGGCAAGCCTACCACCGAGCTTATGGTGATAGGCGAGAGCGACACGACCGGCACATCGGTGACATTCCGGCCCGACGACTCGATCTTCACCGTGACAGTCTATGACTACAACACACTGGCCAACCGCCTTCGCGACCTGGCATTCCTTAACGCCGGCATACACCTGAGCCTGACCGACGAGCGCGAGCTCGACGAGCAGGGCAATCCCCGCCGCGAGGAATTCTACTCGGAGACGGGCCTCAGGGAGTTCGTGCAGTATATCGACCACAACAAGGAGTCGCTGATCAACGACGTGATCGACCTCTCGACCGAGCGCCAGGGAATACCTGTGGAAGTGGCGCTGACCTATAACTCGACTTACAACGAAAACGTATATTCATTCGTCAACAATATCAACACGATAGAGGGGGGCACGCACCTGACGGGTTTCCGCCGCGGCCTGACATCTACGCTTAAGAAATATGCCGAGGACAACAAGCTCCTCGAGAAATGCAAGGTAGAAATCTCGGCTGAGGACTTCCGCGAGGGCCTTACGGCAGTGGTTTCGGTGAAGGTGATGGAGCCTCAGTTTGAGGGCCAGACCAAAACGAAGCTCGGCAATAGCGAGGTGATAGGCGCGGTGCAGACGGCAGTCAGCGAGACGCTTCGCAACTATCTCGAAGAGCACCCGAAGCAGGCCCGCGTGATCGTGGACAAAATCATCGTGGCGGCGCAGGCGCGCCACGCGGCATACAACGCGCGAGTGAAGATACAGCGCAAGTCGCCCCTCTACTCGGGCGGCCTCCCCGGCAAGCTGGCTGACTGCCAGAGCCGCACGGCTGAGGACTGCGAGCTCTTCATAGTCGAGGGTGACTCGGCAGGGGGCACCGCCAAGTCGGGCCGCGACCGCAAGTTTCAGGCGATACTTCCGCTGCGAGGCAAAATCCTGAACGTGGAGAAAGCGATGGACCATAAGGTATTTGAGAGCGAGGAGATCACCAATATGTTTCGCGCGCTGCGCGTCACGATCGGCACTGAGGAAGACCCGAAGGAGGCCAATCTGTCGAAGCTCGCCTACCACAAGGTGATAATCATGACCGATGCCGACGTCGACGGCGCCCATATCGCCACGCTGCTGATGACCTTCTTCTTCCGCCGTATGCGCCCGATAATCGAGCAAGGTTACCTTTACCTGGCAACTCCGCCGCTTTACAAAATATCGCGCGGCAACAAGGTGCTTGAATACTGCTGGACCGAGGCTCAGCTGCAGAAGTGTCTCGACGCCAATCCGGGCAGCAACGTGAAGGTGTCGCGTTTCAAAGGTCTCGGCGAGATGTCGGCAACAGAGCTGCGCGACACTACCATGGACCCGGCGCACCGTCTGCTCAAACAGGTGACTATCAACGACGCCGCAGCGGCCGACCGCGTGTTCTCAATGCTCATGGGCGAGGACGTAGCGCAGCGTCGCGAGTTTATCGAGGCTAACGCTACCTACGCCAATATCGACGCCTAATATCCCCTCCGGCCCGGGGCCGAGAGCGGTAATCGACAATAAAAAAACGCCCGCCGCATAAACGATTTCATGCCCGCGGGCGTTTTTATAAAAATAGGTATCGACCGGGCGAGTGACCGGCATCGACACCAAGCGCGGTAAAGCCGACTCAGGCAGAGCGCGCGAGAACATGAATTCCGTTTCAGCTAACGATCATCGGTTGCACAGCCCGGACCGGAAAGCCTCGAGAGGGCGCCGCAACCGGCGACACCGCAAGATAAAAACAGATAGACTATGGTACGTTCAACCACAAATAAAAACGCCGCAAAGCTTCGCGCACAGGTGGAGCAATACGTCAAAGAACAGGGCACCAAGACCTTCAATTACCGCCAAGTATCGTCGGGAATCGGATCCGGGGCGCCAATAAATCAGCGCGCCGTCGCGCTGAAGCTGGCCGAGATGGCCTTCGACGGAGATATTATCGAAGTGTCGCCGGGGGTGTATAAGCTGCCTTCGCGCGGCAACAGCGCCGTCGGCACATTCGTGCGCCGCTCCAACGGTAAGAATTCGGTGATAATCGACGACGACAACGAAGCGATATTCGTAGCGGAGCGCAACTCGATGCACGCCCTTAACGGCGACCGCGTAAGCGTGAACATCGCGGCGCGCCGTCGCGGCTCGGAGCCTGAGGCCGAGGTGGTTGAAATCCTGGAACGAAAACCTCAGAATTTCATAGGCACGCTGAAGGTAACGAAAAACTACGCCGCCCTGCTGACCGACTCGAAGTTTCTCGCAACCGATATATATATACCCCTCGACAAGCTCAAAGGGGGCAAGACGGGGCAAATGGCAGTGGTGCGCATCACCGACTGGCCCGAAAAAGAGCAGAACCCCACAGGAGAGGTAGTAGACATACTGGGCAAGAAGGGGGAGAACAACGCTGAAATCAACGCTATCATGGCCGAATATGGCCTGCCATATAAATATCCGCAGACAGTAGAGCGCGCCGCCAACCGAATACAGGCCGGAATCACGGATGAGGAGGTAGCGAAGCGCGTGGATATGCGCGGAGTGACCACCTTCACGATCGACCCGAAGGACGCGAAAGACTTCGACGACGCTCTCTCGATACGCAAGCTCGACGACGGCAACTGGGAGGTGGGCGTTCATATCGCCGACGTCACCCACTACGTGCACCCCGACACGATTATCGACAAGGAGGCGCAGCAGCGCGCGACGTCGGTTTATCTCGTCGACCGCGTGGTGCCGATGCTTCCTGAGCATTTGTCGAACGGCATCTGCTCGCTTCGCCCCGACGAGGATAAGCTTACATTCTCAGTGATATTCAAAATCTCTGACAGCGGCAAGATACTTGACAGCAAGATATGCCGCACGGTAATCAGATCAAACCGCCGCTTCACCTATGAGGAAGCGCAGGAAGTGATCGAAACCGGCAAGGGCGACCTCGCCGAGGAGATACTGACGCTCGACCGATTCGCCAAGAAGCTGCGCGAAGACCGCTACCAGAACGGCTCGGTAGAGTTTGACCGCATGGAGGTAAGATTTGACATCGACGAGGAGGGGCACCCCGTAAGCGTATATTTCAAGGAGTCGAAAGACGCCAACAAGCTTATCGAGGAGTTCATGCTCCTGGCCAACCGCAAAGTGGCTGAAGCGATAGGGAAAGTCAGCGGCAAGAACAAGGCGAAGGCATTTGTCTACCGCGTGCACGATATGCCTGACCCCGGCAAACTGTCGGACTTGGCGACCATATCCAAGACCTTCGGCTACAATATCAAGCACGAGGGGTCGGCCCAAGTGGTCAACAAGTCGCTCAACAAGATGCTCGCCGAGGTGAAAGGCCGGCCCGAAGAGAATTTCCTGTCGACGCTCGCCATTCGCTCAATGGCCAAGGCTATTTACGACACCGACAACATAGGCCACTACGGCTTAGGATTTGACTACTATACCCACTTCACATCGCCGATACGCCGCTATCCCGACATGATGGTGCATCGCCTGCTGGAGAAGTACCTCAAAGGGGGGCGCAGCGTGAATCTGGAGAAGCTGAAGGAGGCTTGCAAGCACTCGTCGGACATGGAGCAGCTCGCGGCCAACGCCGAGCGCTCTTCGATAAAGTATAAGCAAGTGGAGTATATGGGCGATCATTTAGGCGAGGTGTACGACGGCGTGATTTCGGGTGTCACCGAATGGGGCCTCTACGTGGAACTTGACGAGAACAAATGCGAAGGGTTAGTGCCTATCCGCGACCTTGCCGACGACTACTACGACCTCGACGAGCGCAACTATGCCCTCGTAGGCCGCCGACACAACCACCGCTATCGCCTCGGCGACAAGGTGACAGTAAAAGTGGCGCGCGCCGACCTCGACAAGAAGCAGCTCGACTTCGTGTTGGTGGAGCCGGGCACCCCGAGCGACGCCGACATGATGGGGGAGAAGGTGACATTTGCCCAGGCCGTAAGCAACACCGCAGCCAACAAGGGTAGCCGCTCAAACCCCGCCGGGAAGCCCAAACACTCGTCGCACAACAAGAAAGGGGGGCACACCAAGGGCTCCCATAAGAAAAAGGGGGGCAAATTAGCCTCGGGAAACGAACGCCACGGCATGACGCGCAAACGGCGCAAATAGCCTCGCGACACCCCTCTCTCCGCCCAATCCTCTTAAACCATAAATCGACACTGAAGAAATGAATATTGCAATGGTAGGGACCGGCTACGTCGGTCTGGTTTCAGGCACCTGCTTCGCCGAAATGGGAGTCGACGTGACCTGCGTAGACACTAACCGCGAAAAAATCGAGGCCCTAAAGCAGGGAGTAATCCCGATTTACGAGCCGGGACTCGACGAGATGGTAATGCGCAATCAGCGGCAGGGACGACTGCATTTCACCACATCGCTGGAGGATTGTCTCGATGAGGTGGAGGTGGTGTTCAGCGCCGTCGGCACGCCGCCCGACGAAGATGGGTCGGCCGACCTGCAATATGTGCTCGAAGTGGCCCGCGAATTTGGGCGGATGATAAAGAAATACACGATTTTGGTGACAAAATCGACCGTACCCGTAGGCACGGCGAAGAAGGTGAAGGCCGCGATACAGGAGGAACTCGACCGCCGCGGCGTGGTGGTTGATTTCGATGTGGTGTCAAATCCGGAATTTCTCAAAGAGGGCACGGCGATTAAGGACTTCATGAGCCCCGACAGAGTGGTGATAGGCTCGGAGAGCGAGAAAGCCCGCGAAACGATGGCTCGGCTCTACCGCCCATTCATGCTTGTGAATAACCGACTGATTTTCACTGACATCCCCTCGGCTGAAATGATAAAATACGCGGCCAATTCGATGCTCGCGACCCGCATCTCGTTTATGAACGATATTGCCAATCTATGCGAGATAGTGGGGGCCGACGTGAATATGGTGCGCAAAGGCATAGGCAGCGACGCCCGCATAGGGGCAAAATTCCTGTATCCGGGATGCGGCTACGGAGGCTCCTGTTTCCCGAAGGATGTGAAGGCCCTGATAAAGACCGCGGAGAAGCATGGCTACGATATGCGCGTGCTGAAAGCGGTGGAGGAGGTCAACAACAGCCAGAAGTCGGTGCTGTATGACAAGCTTGTGAAGCAAGTCGGCGGCGAGGAAAACCTCAAAGGGAAAAGGGTTGCGCTCTGGGGATTGGCGTTCAAGCCCGAGACCGATGATATGCGCGAGGCCACGTCGCTGGTGCTGATCGACCGCTTGACCAAAGCGGGAGCCGAGGTTTCGGTCTACGACCCGGTGGCAATGGATGAATGTCGTCGCCGCGTGGGCGATAAGGTGCGCTACGGCAAGGATATGTACGACGCGGCGCTCGATGCCGACGCTCTGTTGCTGCTGACCGAGTGGAAGCAGTTCCGCCTTCCGTCGTGGGGAGTGGTGAAGAGCGTGATGCGCGCGCCGCTGGTTATCGACGGGCGCAATATCTACGACCCCGCCGAGATGGCCGAGAATGGGTTCACATACCATTGCATCGGCCGATAATCGATTTGTACTTAAAACGTTAGAACGTGAGCCCGGCTTCGGCGGCGAGTTCGCGGTCTTCGGCTATGCGCGAGCCTATAGTGGTAAGGAGGTCGCCGACAATGGCGCCGTTGACTCCTAATTTCAAGGCTTTCAGCTGAAGGTCGCGGGAGAGCAATTTGCGGCCTCCGGCAAATCTCAGCACGGCCTTCGGGTTGACGAGGCGGAAAATCGCCACGCAGCGGAGAATCTCGTCGTCGGAGAGCGGGGGCTGATTCTCCAGGGGAGTGCCGGGGATGGGGCAGAGGATGTTGATAGGGATGGAGATGGGGTCGACGGCGCGGAGGGTGAGAGCGAATTCGATGCGCTGGGTTTCTGATTCACCCATGCCGATAATGCCGCCCGAGCATATTTCCATGCCGCTGCGGCGAGCCGCCTCGATGGTGAGGATTTTCTGCTGTTGGGTGTGGGTGGTGCAGAGCGAGGGGAAAAGGGATGGGGCGGTCTCGAGGTTGCAATGGTAGCGGGTCACGCCGCTCTCCTTCAGCTTTTTCATGTCCTCGTCGGAGAGAAGGCCGAGCGACGCGCAGAGGCCGATTGTCAGCTCGCTCCGCATATCGCTGTACATGGCGCAGACTTTATCGAGAGCGTCGCCCGAGAGCTTACGGCCGCTCGTGACGAGCGAGTAGCGCCCGACTCCGTTCTCGTCGTAAAAGCGGCCGAGGTCGATGCACTGCTTGGGGTCGACGAGGTCGTAGTCGTCGCATCCGGTATGGTAGCGAACGGCCTGTGCACACCATTTGCAATCTTCGCCGCAACGGCCCGCGCGGGCGTTGACGATAGAGCATGAATCGAATTTCTTGTCGGGGAAGAAACGGTCGGTCACGGCTTTGGCCGCATCGAAGAGCTGGGTGCTCTCGGCCTCGGCGAGAGAGTAAGCTTCGGCTTCAGTCAGGGCTTCGCCAAGGAGTATTTTGTCTAATAAAGGCTGAATGGTCATATTGTCGTAGAAATTGATTGAAATTTCGTGACAAAGGTAAGGATTATATTCAATTTAGCAAATTTGGGGTCTGCTCTATGCTTGCAGACGCGCACTCTTAAGGCAAAAAAACAGCCGAAAAGTCGATGTAAAGCAAAAAAAATGCACATTAATGTTACTTTTTTCGTAAATTTGCGTCATATTATATAGAAAGATGCGTTAAAAAGCGCGTCAATCGCAGCGCAAATAATCAAATTAAATAAACCAACGTAAAAACCAACGTAATGAAAAAGCTTTTCACCAAGGCACTGATGCTTGCGGCTATGCTGCTGACTCTGTCGGCTACGGCGCAAGCGCAGGAAGCGCCACAGATGCCCCCGATTCCGGTCGACGAGAACGTCAGAATCGGCAAGCTCCCCAACGGGCTCACTTACTACATCCGCCACAACGAGACCCCCAAGGGCCAGGCTGATTTTTATATCGCCCAAAAGGTAGGCTCTATCCTTGAGAACGACGCTCAGCGCGGTCTCGCCCACTTCCTTGAGCACATGTGCTTCAACGGCACGACGCACTTCCCCGGCAACAACATTGTAGACTGGCTTGAAACAGTAGGCGTGAAATTCGGCTACAACCTCAACGCCTACACTTCGGTCGACGAAACCGTTTACAATATCTCTAACGTGCCTACCGACCGCACATCGGTGCAGGACTCTTGCCTCCTCATTCTCCATGACTGGGCCAACGACCTTCTGCTCGACCCCGAGGAAATCGACAAAGAGCGCGGCGTGATCCACCAGGAATGGCGTCGCTCGATGGTGGGCCAAATGCGTATCCTCGAGAAGATTCTCCCCACAATCTATCAGAACGAGAAATACGGCTATCGCCTGCCTATCGGCATCATGGAAGTGGTCGACAACTTCCCCGCTCAGGATCTCCGCGACTACTATGAAGCATGGTATCGCCCCGACCAGCAGGGTATCATCGTCGTAGGCGACATCGACGTAGACCGCATCGAAGGNAAAATCAAGGAGATGTTTGCCGACATAGAGNTGCCCGAANNCGCTCCCGNGCGCGTCTACACTCCCGTGAGCGACAACGAGGGCACTATCTACGCNGTAGGCTCTGACANAGNGCAGCAGTANCCTATCGTCAGCATGATGTTCAAGACCGATGCGTTCCCCGACTCGCTCAAAGGCAACATGCTTTACCTGTTGACCAACTACATGACCGACATGGCCACCATGATGCTCAACAACCGCTTCCAGGAGCTTTCGTCGAACCCCGACGTGCCCTTCGCTCAAGCATCGGCCGACTACGACAATTTCTTCCTCTCCAAGACTAAGGACGCCCTCGACCTTACCGGTGTGGCTAAGACCGACGACGTGCTCCCCACGCTCGAAACCATCTACCGCGAGCTTCTCCGCGCCCAGCGCGGCGGCTTCACCTACGGCGAATATGAGCGCGCCCGCAACGAATACATGTCGCGCCTCGAAAAGGCTTACAACAACCGCAACAACCGCCAGAATGAAGGCTACGTGAAGGAATACGTGCGCAACTTCATCGACAATGAGCCTATCCCCTCGATCGACGATGAGTACCAGATCATGCAGCAGTTCGCTCCCATGATTCCTCTTGAAGCTATCAACTCGCTTCTCCCTGAGCTCGTGACTAAGGACAACCGCGTAATCATGGCTCTTCTCCCTGAGAAAGAGGGCCTGTCAAATCCCACAGAGGAGCAGATAGCAGCCGTAATCGCCAAGGTTGACGCAGAGNATATCCCCGCTTACGTNNACCAGACCAANGNGGAACCNCTCATCCCCANTCTCCCGAANCCNNNCAANATCAAGAAAGAAACGCACNACGCTCNGTGGGACGCTACAGAGTTCATCCTCTCCAACGGCGTGAAGGTGCTCGTGAAACCGACCAAATTCAAAGAAGACGAAATTCTCTTTGACGCGATCGCGATCGGCGGCACCTCTAAGCTTCCCGACAGCAACGCTACCGACCTCAAGGGCATGGAATTTGTGCTCAGCCAGAACGGTCTCGGCGATTACACATATTCCGACCTTCAGAAGTACCTCTCAGGCAAGCAGGCAGGCGTAAGCCTTTCGCTCGACGACTACGTGCGCAAGATTCAGGGCCACTCCACGCCTAAAGATCTCCCGACGCTCATGGAGCTTATCTACATGACCTTCACCAACATCAACATCACCGAAGATGAGTTCAAGGCTCTCCAGAACCAATATGCCGGCATCCTCGCCAACCAGGAGAACACTCCCCAATTCATCTTCAGCCGCGACCTTATGAAGGCGTTGTTTGCCAACCCGCGCCGCGAGATGGTGACTTCTGAGGATATCCTCGCCCTCAACCGCGACAATATCCTTAAGATCGCCCACGACATGACCCTTAACGCCGCCGACTACAACTTCGTATTCGTAGGCAACATCGACATGGACGCTCTTCGTCCGCTCCTTGAGCAGTATATCGCCACTCTCCCCGCCAACGCTAAGAAAGTTACCAAGAATATCGAAATTAACCCCACCCTCTCGCTCAAAGACGGCAAAGGCGTTGACTCGTTCACTACTAAGATGGAGACTCCGCAGACCTACGTGTTCTTCGCTCAGGCGGGTTCTCTTCCCTATTCGGCTAAGGAGCGCGCTCTCGCCTCTATCGCAGGCCAGGTGCTCGGCAACCGTCTATTGAAGACCGTTCGCGAAGATATGGGCGCGGTTTACTCGATCGGTGCAAGCGGCAGCATGTCTCGTTTCCCCGGCAAGAACACCGTAATCCAATCTTCGTTCCCGATGAAACCTGAGATGAAAGACGAGGTGCTCACCGTGATCGACAACGAAATCGCCGCAATGGAATCGAACATCACCGCCGAAGAGGTGAACAAGTGCCTCGAATTCATGATTAAGGAAGCTAAAGAGGGCAAAGAACTCAACAACGAATGGCTCGAAGCTATCTCCTACACCAACATCAACGGCGTCGATATCTTCAACGGCAACGTTGAGATGCTTCAGGGCATTACTCCCGCCGACGTGATGCAGTTCATGAAAAATCTCCGCAAGGCCGACAACTACCGCGTGGTAGTGCTTGACCCCGCCGAATAATCGACAACACTCCAGCATATTACCGGGAGGGCAACTCACGCAGTTACCCTCCCGGTTTTTTAGTATAGAGCAAATATTGGAGTCGTAAAGGAAAATAGTTGCGCGAAAATTTGCGCGATTCGGAATTTTACACTAAATTTGCATCGCAAATGCGGCAAGCGAGCCGCTTGAGGCAGCCGAACGGCGTTTATGCCACGGCAGCAAAACAAATGGAGAGATGGGTGAGTGGCTGAAACCACCAGTTTGCTAAACTGACGTAGGAGATTATCCTACCACGAGTTCGAATCTCGTTCTCTCCGCCAAACCGACGAAACCAAACTCAACGAGTTTGGTTTTGTCGGTTAAGGAGAGTGGAGATGAGAACGAGCAGAGTTCGTCACCGCGAAGCGCTTGCGCAGCAAGAATCTCGTTCTCTCCGCCAAACTGACGAAAACCAAACTCAGCGAGTTTGGTTTTTGTCGTTTTTTGCCACGGATATTCGCGAATTACCATGAAAGTTTTTTTGAACACGGACTATCGCGAAATTCTCTTTATGGATTAATGAGATGCCACAGGGCAGCGAGTGGGTGGCGGAGCATCATACGTGGCCCGGAGTATCGCATCACATCTCGTATGCGCTCTTTCATGTCGGGTCGGTAGCAATGTACGGGGCATCGGCGGCAACTTGTCTTTCGATTGCCGAACTGGCATTTCGATAGCCGTTGCTCGGCGTAGCGAAGAAGGTCGGCACATTGGGGGCAAAGTTTGCCGTTAGCCCGCGCATGGCCACGACAATAGATCTCGATCATCTGCTCGACGATGCGCTTCTCCTGGTCAATCCGATTCATTACGTGAATCAATAATTGAAAGTCAACCGCGGATTATTCCTGCGGCTCGATATGGACATAGATAATCATGTCGGAGCCGAATTCTTTATGAAGGCGCCGCTCAACGGCTGATGATATGGCATGCCCCTCGCGGACGGTGATGTCGGGGTCGACATGGATATTGACATCGACAAGGCATGAATGGCCATTGCGTCGCGACCTGAGGTTGTGCACTTTCATAACTCCCGGCACTGAGCGGATCACGTTGAGCATGTGCCGGGTGGTCTCTTGGGGCAGGGATGCTTCAAGTAGTTCGTTGATAGAGGGAATGGCGATTTTAACGGCGGGGATTATAATCATGAACGCTATGACGATAGAGGCTATGGGGTCCATGATACGCCAAGCTTCGCCCATGAACAGAGCAAACGATACGCCCACAAGCGTCGCTATGGAGGATATGGCGTCGCTGCGGTGGTGCAATGCGTTGGCCTTTAGCGCCGGCGAGTCGAGGCGCTTGCCGTAAGATAGCGTGTAGCGGTAGCAGAATTCTTTGGCGAGAATGGAGAATACGGCGACATACAGCGTCCAGATGTCGGGGCGGGGGAGCACTTCGCCGTTGAGTGCGCTGATTAGAGTGCTGGCGCCGTCCAAACCGATGAACACGCCGACGGCGAGAAGCACCACGCTGATCAGCACCGTAGCGATGGTCTCGAATTTGCCGTGGCCGTAGGGATGCTCCTTGTCGGCTTTCTTGTATGAGGCTCCGACGAATGCTATGACGATGAAATCGGTGACGAAGTCGCTGACTGAGTGGTAGCCGTCGGCGACGAGCGCGTCGCTCTTGCCCCAGTAGCCGAAGAAGAGTTTGGCAGCGACGAGAGCGACGTTGATCCAGAGACCAACGAGAGTCACCTTGCGTATAATCGAGAAGTCAGACTTATCCATTTGATCACTGATTTTTGACGTTTAAGGGCAGAGCCGGCATTTTCGGGATGAATTGGAATAGAGGTCGCAAAGATACAACAATTTCGCTGAATTATATGTTAGTAAATATTGAGAAGTAACATTTAAGTGCAATATATTATGAAAATTAACGATACAATCGACGCCGAGATGCTCTCCAATCCGGCCTACAGCAACATACTGACAAGAGTAAGTGTACGCAAATTTACAGATGACCCGGTTACCGACGAGCAAGTCTCGGCGATACTCCATGCGGCGATGAGCGCGCCTTCGGGGGTAAATAAGCAGCCGTGGGAATTTGTGGTTGTCGATGACCGTGGCCTGCTCGCACAGCTTGCCGACTCGTTGCCCTTTGCGAAAATGACGGCGCGCGCCCCGCTGGCGATAGTCGTATGCGGAAACAAGGAGAGAATGTTGCCGGGCGACGACGAAAACCTTTGGGAACAGGATTGCGCCGCCGCGTCTGAAAACATACTATTGGCTGCTAACGCGTTAGGTCTCGGAGGAGTGTGGACGTGCCTTTATCCCCACGCCGACCGCATGAAGGCGGTAGCCGATATACTGAACCTCGACGACACTCTTGTGCCGTTCAACCTCATCCCCGTCGGCCATCCCGAGGCTGCTCATGCGCCTATGAACAAATGGCACCCCGACCGCATCCATTTCAACCGCCTGTAAACAGCCCGCGAGCCGTTTGCTTTATTCCCCGGAGGCCGCACTGCAGGAGGTGGTGAAACCTCTTGTAAGCGTCGTTTTTATACCCATAGCTCCCCTTTTGTGTTTTTGCGAAATGGGAGCTATTTATGTCATGAATGGTGGAAATGCCGCAAAGACCTATAGCCAATGGCTACAGGATAATAATTTTTTGTAACTTTGCACCTATCCCCGAGCTGAGTTGACCGAACACAGATAGAGAGTAAACACTAAAACCTCTAATCAGAGTCAATCTTTTTCAAGAACGGACAAATTTAATTTAATTTCTAATCATCTGAGGATTGCAATTAATTGGCTACAAATATGGATAAGCCTAAACTCACAATTGAGCAGCTACGCTTAATGCGAGAAAGCGAAGACCACGTGGAATTCAAGCGTTGCCATCAAGGTAATCTTTCATTTAATGGTTCTGACAAACAGAAACCTTCAGATCGCCGTAAATGTATTCTTGGCTATGTAGTCGCATTAGCAAACGCTGGAGGAGGACATCTTGTAATGGGAATGGAGGATAAATTTCCTCATACCGTTGTGGGAACTCGACAGAATGAAAATGCGCTTGGGCAACTGGAAAACGATATATATAAAGCGCTTCAAATTCCAGTAGATGCCTACGAACTTTATGATGAAAAGAATCTTCGTGTGGTTGTCGTTTCCGTCCCACGACATCCAGTTGGTAAAGCTCTTAAATTTGATGATGTGGCTCTATGGCGGTCTGGAGAAGAGTTAATACCNATGCCAGANAAAGTNATGTTNTCCATTTTGCAGGAAACAGATCCTGATTACTCCCAAGCAATATGCGAGGGCGTGACAATCAATGATTTGGATAAAGAGGCGATTGCCATACTAAAAGAGAAGTATGCAAGGAAACAGAATAATCCAACGTTTTCTTCATTATCTGACAACCAAGCCCTAAGTGATCTCAAACTTATTATTGGCACAAAGGTTACAAATGCGGCAGTTCTTTTGGTCGGGAAAACAGAAGTTATTGAAAAATACTTTCCCCAAGCCAAAGTGCAACTTGAGTTTAGAAATATAGAAGAACAAGAGCGATTCGACAAAAGNGTGNCGTTCCNATCGCCANTTTATNTTCNTATTGATAAACTANGGAAAGCTATAAATGATNGNAACGGAAGTGTTCCGGTTCAAGAAGGAGCATATATGTTTGACATACCTTATTTTAACGAAGAGGTAATACGCGAGGTGGTTAATAATGCTTTCGCACATCGAGACTATCGCTTACAGAGTGAGATTGTCATTAAGCAATATCCAGCAAAATTAATAGTGGTAAGTCCTGGAGGATTTCCCCTTGGAGTTACACTGAATAATATTCTTACCGTTTCAAGCACTCCAAGAAATAGATTGCTTGCCGATGTATTGGCTCTTACGGGTATTGTGGAACGTTCCGGACAAGGCATGGATGTGATTTTCCGACTAACTCTGTCGGAAGGGAAAAGGAAACCAGATTACAAAAAATCTGATGATTATCAAGTCGTTTCAATACTTTCCGCAAGGGTTAACGATCCGGGATTTGCACTTTTTATAAATAGCATACAGCAAGAGCTTCCAGAAAACCAAAAGTTATCAGTATTTGACATTTTGACATTTTGTGATATAAAGGAAGGTCTTCAGCCAAAAGATAAAGAGATTGCAAAGAGACTTCATTCTATGGGATACCTGGAAAAAAGGGGCAAGACCACAGCAATACGATACATTCTTCCACGCAAATATTATGAGCTGACGAATAATATTGCCGAATACTCCGGGTTAACAGATTGGGATGATCAACAAGTACTAGCTGTGCTTGTGCCTTTTCTCTCAAAATATGGAAAAGCGAAGAAGTCTGATATTTCTAAAATAATAGGCTCTCATATATCAGATACTCAACTTCGACGAATAATAGAGCGTCTGTCCAAACCTGGTGGCCCACTGATTAAAACGGGTAAGACTACCAATACTACATATTCTATTTCTCCCGAATTTAAAGGTCATATTAATATTTTACAAGAAGCTACAA
>WFLX010118784.1_pt1 | contig 14793 bp, 15 predicted proteins | sample 4967041 | NCBI WGS metagenome assembly WFLX01 (sample SAMN12857096, study PRJNA449069) | gut metagenome | isolation source: stool from male and female vole | host: Microtus ochrogaster | place: USA:Florida | collected 2017
AGGGCTGTTTATATTGTATGCGGGCAACCCATACCCTCGATAAGGCAGCCTTTAAGCTTGCCCGCCTTTGCAAGCATTAAAATCTTCTTGCAGTCGGCAAGACCTTCCGCGTGTTCAATTTTGACTTCGGTTTCGGGGAAGTACTGCTTTACGGTGCGCTCTATCGCCGCGGCAACGCCCCCCGCTACGGCGTAGCCTCTGCCCGCGCCCGTGGTGTGCGTTATGCGCAGGGGGCTTTCCTCAAGCGCCGAGGGGTCGATATCCTTTGCGGCAAACATACCCGCAAGCTCTTCGAACGTCAGTACGAAATCGACGAAGCTGCGGAGCGACTTTCTGGAAGCTTCAAGCTTTTTGGCGGCGCACGGTCCTATGAACACGACGCGCGCTTCGGGGTCCTTTTCCTTGATTTTACGCGCGGTTGCAACCATGGGCGTAAGCTCCTGCGAAACCTCCGCAACGAAGTCGGGGAACTGCGTTTTGGCGAGTACCGCCCACGCGGGGCAGCAACTGGTTAAAAGGAAGGGAAGCTTGCCCGTCGCCACCTCGTTTACGTAGTGGTTGGCTTCGGCGATACAGCCGAGGTCGGCGCCCTCCGCCACTTCGAACATATCCGCAAAGCCCAGCTTTAAAAGCGCCGTTTTAATCTTTGCAAGAGTGGTCTTGGGTCCGTACTGTCCCGCAATTGCGGGCGCGACGGCGGCGATAACTCTGTCGCCCTTCTTTATGGACTGAATGAGCTGGAATATCTGCGATTTGTCGGCAATTGCGCCGAAAGGACACGCGGACATACACTGACCGCACGCCACGCAGATGGAATTATCTATCTTGGCTCTGCCGTATTCGTCCGAGGATATTGCCTTGATACCGCACGCCTGCGCGCAGGGGCGCACCCTGTGAGAGATTGCGTCGTAAGGGCAAGCGGCTTTGCACCTGCCACACTTTATGCACTTGGACTGGTCGATGAACGACTTGCCGTTTACTATGGAAATAGCGCCCTTGGGGCACGCCTTTATGCACGCGTGCGATACGCAGTTGCGGCACATATTGGTGACCTCGTAAACGTTGTCGGGGCATTTGTCGCACGCCGAGGGAATGACCTGCATGAGAGGCGGTTCGTAATACATATCCGAAATATTACTGCCGTCTNCCCCNGNGGTGATATGTACGNGCTTGTTTGCGGGGCGGAGCGAAAGCCCCATTGCAAGGCGCACGCGCTCGGCGGCAATCTGCCTTTCCCTGTAAATGCTTTCCCTGTATCTGGGTTCTTCGTCGGGAGTGATTTTATAGGGTATCGCCTCGATATCGCCCGCAACGTTGTCCGAATCGAACGCGACGCGCGCCACTTCCGCAAAAANCTGTCTGCGTAAATCGGTAACTACACTCTGTTCTTTCATACGTTCCTCATATATTAGTTCACGCAAATCTTTTGCAAGCAAAATCTTTGCCGTGATTTTATATTTTTGTCGTAAAACGCTTAACGGGCGAAATGAATCCGCCCTTGCGTTTTTCGGCGTTAATTATTCTTAAATTATTATATCACCTAATTTGGCTTAAATCAACCTTCAGCCGAATTATTTCGGTCGGTATCCTTTTCCAGTTCCGCCCTCTTTTTATCCCTTCGGGTAAGCACTATATCCGCGATGATGAGCGCAAGCGCAAAGGCAACCAGCCCCACGCCTATANTTATCGCGNAGTTCATAAAGAACTCCTCGGGCATTANCTCTATTNTCTGCTCCNTGCGCGGGTCGAACGTCCAGTTGTCCTTGCCGGGGAAGAATATTGCGTGGAAAACCGTGAACGCCCTGTCGAAATCTATTGCCGCAAGCGCGCCGATTATTACGGGCAGTGCAAGCGCAACGATTGCCGAAATAAGATACGCGCGGTGCCCTTTTATGCGCGCAAGCTCTATGACCTTAAACCTGTTTAAAAGCACGAGCGTAAGGCATATTGCGCCGCAAATTATGAACGCCGAAAGGTTGAGATTGAACAGCACCTTGCAGTCGGCAAAGTGCGCCGCCTCGCTCTCCGTCCACGCAAGCTCGCCAGTGCCGAACGCGTGCCCCGGCAGAGTGAGATAATTCAACACCTCGTCGTACGCCGNCTTTATGGTCCNGTACGACCAGCCCGNCGCCTCCNCCATTTTCAGCGTTTTAATCTGAATATAGTAAAAGAAGCGGCAGTATATGGGCAAGCCGATTGCAAAGGTGAGTATGAACAGCGTAAGCGCGGTTGCGAACAGCACCGTCAGCGCTACGTTAAGAGGCTTCCTGTATTTCCCGTTCATCTTCGGTTACCTTGCCGCAAATTCCGCCGCGGCTTACGGTGAGTGCGATAAGCACCTGCGAGGGCATATAGAATATCCAGATAAGCGACTGGATGGTATCCGCCGTCTTTGCGGGCAAATCAAGGCCAATCATACNGCCGTTATACANCCCTATGCAGATATCGCAGCACNGCAAAAGCACAAGTCCGACGGCGANTNATATATTTTTTACACCGCGNTTCGAAAGCAGGNACGCGTCCACGCAGTTGGCTACCAGCATGACTATATATACGCTCACTTCGGCTATCAGCAGATTGACATGCGACAGCCCCGCCAGCAGGCTTATTACTATTACGAAAACTACCGCGCGTACGGTAAGCGTTATCCAAATCTTTTTAAGTCTGTCGGCGTACAGCCTGTAAAGATAAATACACTGTACGATTATAAACGTGCCAACGCCCATTTCCAGCAGGTCGTTTAAAACGAGCAAAAACATATCAGAAACGACGGTAAAGAAAAACGCGCAGGTTAAAACTATGGCGTCCCTGTCCCTGTAAAACCAAATCATTACGGCGGATACGACGAAACAGAGTATTACGCCCGCATACTTGATATACACGGGGTCGCCCGGATGAATTGCCGCAAGCACGTTGAAAATTATATATATGATAATTTCGACCGCGACAAATACGGCGAAAATTATATTTTTCGGTGTCAACGGAATTTTTTTCATTGCTTCCTCACAGTCTTTATTTTAATATATTGCCGCGCGTATTGCAAGCCATTTCCCGCAGGAATTTTTTGTGCAAATTAAAAGCACCCGCAAAGGCGGGTGCTCTTTTGGTTTTATTTTGTCACGTTCAGTCGTTTTTGCTCTTATCCTCGGTTGCTTCGGGTTGAGCCGCTTCCACCGTTTCGGGTTCGCTCTTTTCCTCCGCTTCCGCCGCACCTGCATTTGCAAGCTTGCGCTTTTTGTACTTGGGCAAATCGACGATGCATACGACGACAGCCGAAACGAGCAGTCCGATAACGGCGCCGAGCAATGCGGAAACGATTGTGCCCAATCCGCCCTGTCTCCTTATTCTGTTATTGGAGAAGATGATGCGCGAATTATCGCCGTATATGGTCTTGCTAACCGCTTTGAGCGCGTCGGTTGCGGTTGCAAGGTCGGTGCGGTACTTTTCAAGACGTGCGTCGAACGCCTGCTTTGCCTTGTACGCGTCCGCGCCTTCCTGCGTATAACTTTCGATTGCGTCGATAGTCTTTTCAATAGTTTTGATTTCGTTATCCAATTCCGCATTCTTGCGCGTAAGCTCCGCAATAATCTGGTCGTAGGGGTTGGTGTTAACGTCGTTGGGATTGCTGTCGCCGCGCTTTGCCGCCTCCGCCTCGATTATCTTTGCGTTGTCCGCAATCTGCTTGTTCAGCGCAACCTTGCGCGTTTCCGCGGTCGCCTTATAGCCGTCCGTATCGAAAACGTAATAGTTGGCGGTTATGCTGTCCGTAAGCGACTTACGCTGTTCTTCGGTAAAAATGTTGTGCAGGGATGCAAGATTTACTTCCACCGTGCTGCCGTAATTTATAAGCTTGGTGTACTCGCTTTCGAGGTAGGTCTTCTGCGCAACGAGCGCCTCTATCTTTGCTTCGTAGGATTTGGCGTCTCCGTACACGGAGAAATACAGACCGTATTCCTTGGTGTCGATAACGGAGTTAACGCGCTTTACGGGATATGCGGCTACCGTGCGGATAAACGCAACCGCCTGCGCGTCGCCTGAAAAATATTTTGACGAAACGGTGAGCGTGTACGTTCTCTTTATTCCGCCGCCCGCGGTCTGCGTAACCTCTTCGGAAATTGATATACCGTCTTCGGAAAGCATCTTTTCAACGTCGATATTCTTGAACTCGTCGGCATCGTCGGCAGAGGAATATGCGCCGTCCTTAATCGACGTAAGCGTGGCAAGCGAAATTGCGTCCGCAGCAAGAAGGTCGCTTCCGTCGGGATATTTGCCGTTCGCGCTGTCGGGATAAACTATCTCGTAATTAACCGAAAAATATTGTTCGCGTTTGTTGTACCACAGCTGGGTTATAAGCACGACGATTAAAAGGCACGCCGCCGTCGCGCCGAGCACCCACCAAATTCTCTTAAAGATGACTTTAAGAATGTCCATAAAAGTTAAGCCGTTCTCTTCTTCCATTGTGACCTCCGTTTATTAAACTGGATTTTTTATATCGTTTCCGTATTTTTCGCGCCGCTCTTTTTTTCCGTGACGGATAAAAGCGCCAAAAGCACGGCGTAAACAATCGTCGGCAAAAAATAGAAAATATGGTTGTCCAAAAGGCATACCAGCAACAGCGCCGCCATCGTCATTACAATGAACGTCCTTTCGTGAGTTACGTTATTTATATATGAAATGACCGTCTGCGTTCTGTGGATAACGTAAGTAATGAGTCCGCAAAGACCGCACGCACTGACTATCTGGAATACCGTATTGTGGCACATGCGCGGTATTGAATAGGAAAGATTGCCGCCCGAATATCCCACCTCGCCGGGCGCCGCCGAGGGATTGTAAAAGCCCACGCCGAAAACCGGTTTGTTGAGAAAATTCCTTAATCCGTCTTTCCAAAGGGTTATTCTGCCGCTGCCCGTTTCCAGACTGTCCCAGAACGACGAAAAGAAATAGGCAACGTCCTTGTGCATCGCGCCCATANCTATCNCGGCANTAACCAACGTGCCGCCAATAACNGAGGCGTCNATAATTCTCTTTNTGCCCTTGTCCCAGATAANCAGCCACACCGAGCACGCGGCGAATATCANCGAGCCCNTANTCATNGNCTNACGGGNAAAACACAGATAGCAGGCAACGAGATTTAAAATCGCGCCGGCGAGATATGCAAAGCCGTACTTGTTTTTGCCCGCAAGATAGAACCAGGAGGGAATTGTCAGCGTGAGCAGCATACCCATCTGGTTATACGTGCCCCAGCCGAAGTACAACACAGCTCTTACGACCTTGCCGTCGACGATAAGCCCGTCGTAGGTACAGTACGCAATCAGCAGCTCGAGCGCAACCGCCCCGAACAGCGCGACCAGATAGTAAGCAATTCTTATAAAAGTTTTTCCGTCAATCTGAATATTGCCGCAAACGAAAGTAAAAATACCGAGAATGGTTGCCGAAAGCGCCAGACCGTACAATAAATTGAGCGGCGTATAGCGCGTTGAGAACAGTCCGCTGAACGCAAACGCGACGCACAGCGCAACCATGCCGAAAAACATGGGCGTCAGCTTGAAACGGCTGTTGATCACGCCCGTGACCAGACGGAATATAACCGAACCGACGAAAAACGCCACCGCCACTATTTCCTGCCCGAGGATTGCGGGGCGGACAAAATAGTCCGATGCCGCGCCCATATACGCGGGGCTGTGTTTAAGCGACACTAAAATATTCAAGAAAAGCAATATGCATATTACGGNCAGTCACGTCCTTGCAGCAGACCATAATCGCAGTGCCGCATATGCACATATACCAGATTGTGACGATATCCCACCCGAGGTAATAGCAGGCAACGGAGATACACGCCGTTACCAGAGGGAAAAAGTATGAAGAAAGAGCGCGCCTTAAAAACTGCGTGACTTTATTTTTTTCGACGTATTCGCCGATAGCTTTAAGCCCCATGCCCTCTCCTCGCTCGTCAATACTGCAAACTATTATACTACCCGCGCCTTATTTAAGTCAAGTGAAATGACGCGCGCGCAAGTCATAACACTATGCGCAGTATTTCGCGGGTGCGGTTGACGGGGAAGGGCGCGGTCTGCGCGGTAACGTTTTCCACGCGCAACACGGTGGCAAAAGCCGTTTTGGTGCCGCACTCCACTTCCACCCTGTCGCCTGCCTTTATCAGAACGAACGGGGATATGTACCACCGCTTTACGCCCTTGTCAAGTCCGTCCTCTATCCGTACGAAAATGTAAATTAAATTTTCGTATTCGCGTATCACTCCGCCGCCCATCGAATGTATCATAGAAATATAATACCACCGCGCGTGCGTTTTTGAAAGTGATTTGCATTGACTTTTTTTCGCTTATATTTTAAAATAATTTAGCGGCGTTTGCCGCGACAAGCTGCTGTGGCGGAATTGGCAGACGCGCTGGACTTAGGATCCAGTGGAAAACCGTGCAGGTTCAACTCCTGTCAGCAGCACCAAATGAAAACGGGCGGCAGCTTCCGCTACCGCACGTTTTCGTTTAACTTGCGCCCAATAAAATTCAATTTTTTATTTTATATCTTTTCTACATATAAACTTTTGTATAAGCCTGTTAAAGTAATAAAGCGCAAACCCGAATGCAAATATTCCCGCTAAAATTCCGAGAATAAACAACACCGAATACCAAATACCTACCTTTTCATAATTCATAAAAAAGTAGATATAGTTTCCCGTAACCGAACCGAATATCAAAACGAATGCTAAATACAATAAAGGAATTGCGGCAACCGTAGGCACTAATTTTAATGTTGTTTTAGAAAGGTCGCACAAAAACAAATAATAACTTAATACAAGCAATGGATTTACTATATGTAAAAACGCAAAGCCTCCCCTCATTTGAAATCGATTAGAAAACGCTATACATACAAAAAACACTATCAACAATAAAATCGTTGCGCAAAGGTATAATATTTGCGGCATGCGTTTATTGAAAAGAAGCAAAATACCGCTGACCAAAAAAAATATTCCCGCAATAAAGCTGCTTAAAAAAGTAAGCTCATAGGTTTCTGCAAGGTGTTCACGATACGTAAACAATGACGTAAACACAAACACAAAGGCTATGACAAAAGAAAAACAAATTCTGATTATTTTTAATGCTTTTTCGCTCATTATCTATTTTCGTCCTTTAACAAAACTCTTTCCAAATCGGCTACGGAAAGCGTTTCATATTTCGTAGTGAATAATTTTTTTAATGCGTAAAGATAAACGACGCTCCAATAGAAATCCGCAAGTTTCATTGAAGAGCCCTCGACAACACTTTTTTCTTTTTGCCCTTGCTCGATTATCTTTGCCGTATACTTGTATATTTCAGATTGATAGGTAGTGCTTTCGGATGTGAAATTATCTTTTTCAAAAAGAACCTGCGTAGTTAAAGTTACCTTTGCCGCATAGTTTTCGTCTTGTTCCAATTTCCCAATTACAGTTTTCGACAGCTTATGAATTTTGTTTTTCGCAGAAACGGGCAAGTGCGACAACATTTTCAAATCTTTAATCTCTTTGTCATTATTGNAAACGGAAAAAATTTNNTTNAATAAATCNTCNTTTGACTTAAAGTAATTATACATTGTANNCNNCNCTATTCNTATATANTCNGCAAGGTNGCCTATTTTNGTGCCNNCAAANCCGTTCCGTGCAAAANAAAGCATTGNNTCGNGCAATATTTTCTTTCGTGTCTCCTNTCGTATCTNCTGACATCTTTCAGGTGTTTTGGGCATAAATACANCTCCTATTTATGNACGAATTTTTGTNCATTCATAATTTTATATTAAATAATCCACGAAGTCAATAAAAAAACACTATATTTTTAAAATGACTCGATAACGCAAAAACGGGCGACAGTTTCCGCTGCCGCCCGTTCTTGGTGACCAATATTACAACTTATTCGGAATAAATTTTTTTAATTAAACTCCCCAATCATTTAAAACTGTTGAAAGAATTTCCATGTAATTTGGTAATTCTTTTACATANATTNCACCAGANAAATAAACTCTACTAGTGAATCTTTTCCATATACATTTTAATGACTTTTTAAATTTTTGTTGCAATTATTATTCAAATCTAATTACACTTTTACTGTGACCACTTTAATTCCTGCAACACTAATGGCATTTTCAGTTCCGCAATATACTATATTTCCGAATTTCTCGTCATTTTCTATTTTAACTAATGAATTATAATCACCATAATTTTCTTCTAAAAGATTGTAAAAATATTCGCAATCTTCGCCGTTACTAAGCCAATAAAAATAGACATATTCATTATCTTTTGTTGCGGAGAGGTGCGTGCCGTTTTTATCGCCTAAATCGGTTGTAACAGTCACAGTATAACCACCGTTTTCAAGCTTAGTTTTCATTTCATCACTTTTAGGGTAATATGTTCCGCCCTTTTCGTCGTTGCAAGCCATCAAAGATAGTGTTAAAACGGACAATATACAAACTAATATAGTTGCTAACAATTTTTTCATACACTTAATTTCCTTAATTTTTATATGCAACAATTATAGTACTTTTAAATTCTAAAAGCAACATTTTACAAAAATTATTATTTTTAACTGTAGCGGATGGTTTAACGAGTATGAACCCTACGGGAATACTTCGGCTACGCCTCGTGCCGTTGCAAGCAACGGGCTTACGGGAATTTGCCGACACCCCATAGGGGTCCCCTCGGCAAAGCGTCGGGCTACGCCCTCGCGCGAACCGATGGGTTCGTTCCTAAGTAGGGGCAACGAAAAAGACACAGCTTTAACTGTGTCTTTTTTCGTTGGTGACCCCTACGGGAATCGAACCCATGTTACCACCGTGAAAGGGTGATGTCTTAACCGCTTGACCAAGGGGCCTCGTCACAACAAACTCCGCTTAGAGTTGTTGCTGGATATTAAGTTATATTTTTACTTGCGATACGCAAAGTATGTACGTTTTGGTAGCGACGGGTGGATTCGAACCGCCGACCTGCCGGGTATGAACCGGCCGCTATAGACCAACTAAGCTACGTCGCCATACAAAAGCGAAAGCGGAAAATTGTGGTTGCGGGGGCGGGATTCGAACCTCGCGACCTCCGGGTTATGAGCCCGACGAGCTACCTGGCTGCTCTACCCCGCGATAAAGCTACCGCTTTCGCTAAGCTTTATTATTCTATAAGATACCCCTACCTTTGTCAACCGTTTTTGCGCCCTTTTAAAAAATTAGTGCGAAAAATTTTAATTGTTTGCGGAGTTGCCGACGTACGATTTAACCGAGTTTGCGATATTGAACATATGGTCGCCGATACGCTCCATATTGACGGCAAGCTGTAAGAACACGGCGCCCGTTTCGGGGTTGCATCTGCCCTCGTCCGTACGCCTGATATGCGACTGCTGCATGGTCTTGCACATCGCGTCGGTCGCCTCCTCTTCCTCCTCGATCTTGGACATATAGCGTAAATCGTGGTCGGCGAACGCAAGCTCCACGTTTTTGTAAAGCTCGGTCAGGTGCATATCCATCTGCATAATTTCCTCGACCGCGTGTTCGGAAAATTTCGCGTCGGTGACGGTCAGTCTTTCGGCGTACTCGGTGATATTTTCGGCGTAGTCGCCTATTCTTTCCATATCCGAAGTTACGTGGTAGAAGGACGAAACCTTCTTTTCGTCCGTTTCGGAAATTTCCGTTGAGGAAAGCTTGATTAAGAACTGCGTGATATGCTTGTTCATTTCGTTAATCTGGCGTTCGGTTTCGTCGAACTGTTCCTTGCCGTCCATCTTGCCAGAAAGCAGCATATCAAGCGACCTTTTGTAGTTGGTGAACGCGAGGTTGCCCATGCGCAGTATTTCCCTGCGCGCCTGACCCACGGCGATTGCGGGGGTCTTTAACAGACGCTCGTCGAGGATATCCTGCGTGCCCTCCGGCTTGCCCTTCTTTTTGTCGGGAACGAGGATGCACGCAAGCTTGACTATATACTTTATAAACCCGACGAGCAGAAGCGTCGTGGTTACGTTNAACACCATATGGANANNCGCGATTTCCCACTGGGTATTGCCGATAACGCGGTTTAAAAAGTCGGCGATATAGTTACCTGCAAACGCAACCGGCCAGATAAACACGAAGCAACCCGCCACGTTGAAAAGAAGGTGAATCATAGCCGTACGCTTTGCGTTCGTCGATGCTCCCATCGACGATATAAGCGAAGTCAGACACGTTCCTACGTTTGCGCCTAAAATTATGCACATAGCCATCTGTAAGGAAATTAGACCGCCGCCCGACAGGGATATTACCAAGGCGGTCAGCGCCGCAGACGACTGCATTGCCGCGGTGAGAACCGCACCGAGAATAAACAGAACGGGTATTTCCCACGTGAGCGAGCTTTTACTGTTGCCGAGTGCTATAAACATTTGCGCAACGGCGTCGCCAACGTCGCTTGCCATAAGCTCGGNAACCGCTCCGCTCATNACNTGCAAGCCGACGAATATAAGCCCTATACCCTCGAAGATATTACCTATGGTTTTGATTTTATTTTTTTTGCCTACGATAGNAAGCACGAAGCCGATAAACGCAATAAGAGCAAAAACGGACGCTANCTCTAAGTCCAGACCTCCCGCCGAGGAAAGAGCCATTATAAACGCCGAAATAGTAGTACCTATATTCGCGCCCATAATTACCGACGCCGCCTGCGTCAGAGTCATAAAGCCGACGTTTACGAAGCCCACTATCATTACGGTGGTTGCGGCGGAGCTGTTTACGATTGCCGTAATTGCGGCGCCCGTACCGACTCCGGCAAAGCGGTTTCTTACCGCCTTACCCATAAGCTTGCGCATAGACTTGCCCGCAGCAATCGCCAAGCTCTTGCCCAGCAATTCCCTACCAATCATAAAGACGGCTATGCCGCCGAGTATGAAAAAAAGGCAGGTAATTATTGTCAAAGCCATACACTTCTCCGATGAGCCGTGGCAAGATTGCCATATCCGCTCATTTTAATTGTAACAACCGCGCGCGTATTTTGTCAAACGAAATAAAAAAGTTTTGCATACGCTCCGATTTGTGATAAAATACGGCAAGAGGTCATTTTTATGTTCAATATCGTTTTGGTTGAGCCCGAAATTCCGCAGAACACGGGCAACATAGTGCGCACCTGCGCCGCGACGGGCTGCAAGCTCCACCTCGTAAAACCGCTGGGCTTCGAGGTGAGCGACAAGTATTTAAAGCGCGCGGGGCTGGATTACTGGCAGTACGCGGATATTACGTACTGGGACAGCTTTGAAGAGCTTGCAGGCGCAAACGCGGACGGCACCTTCTACTTCTACACCACCAAGGGCAGAAAGCGGCACTGCGACGCGCAGTTCAGGGAGGGCGACTTTTTAGTGTTCGGCAAAGAAACCAAGGGGCTGCCCGAGGAGCTTTTAATAAAGCACCCCGATACCTGTCTGCGCATACCCATGATCGGCGAGCTGCGCTCCTTAAACCTTTCCAACTCGGTTGCGATTGCCGTTTACGAGGCGCTCAGGCAGCTCGATTTTAAAAATTTTAACGTCAGGGGCGAACTGCACGACCTTAAATGGTAAACGCTTTACTTTTTAAAATCCGTATTATATAATATGTTTATGAATATTGACGGCTTACCCAAAAAGATTGTGGTTGCAAGCGAAAACGCGCATAAAATCGAGGAAATTAAGCAAATTTTTAAGGGCGTTGAACTCGTGACTATGAAGGAAGCGGGCTTTGAAGGCGACGTGGAAGAAAACGGCAATACCTTTATGGAGAACGCTTTCATCAAGGCAAAGGCCGTTTACGACAAGCTTAAATGCCCCGTGCTTGCGGACGATTCGGGACTGTGCGTGGACGCGCTGCACGGCGCGCCGGGGGTGTATTCGGCTCGTTTTTCGGGCGGCGGCTCCGCCGAAAACAGGGCGCTTTTGCTGAAACGGCTTGACGGCGTATCCCACCGCAAAGCGCGCTTTGCCTGCTCGGTATGCTATATCGGCGCGGACGGCAGGGCGGTATTCGGCGAGGGCTTTACCGANGGGCGCATACTCTTNGAGGAGATAGGNGAGCGCGGCTTCGGNTACGACAGCCTGTTCTTTTCAACCGATTTGGGCAAATCGTTCGGCGAGGCGACCGAGCAGGAGAAAAATTCCGTCTCCCACCGCTTCCGCGCGCTCNGCGATTTAAGGAGCAAGCTTTGAAAACGGCAGTCGTCCTTTCGGATACGCANGGCAANATTGCCGCGGTGGAAAAGCTTTTTCCCATATTTGCCGAAAGCGATTATATAATTCATCTNGGCGACACGTCGTCCGACGGACAGNTTATACGCAGGGAATTTCCCGNCAAGACGTACCTTTTGAACGGCAACTGCGACTTTACGAGGCTGGGCGANAGNGAGCTNNTNCTGCAAATCGAGGACGTGAAAATTTTTGCCTGCCACGGCGANANGTACGGCGTTAAGAGCGGTTACGACCGCCTTGCGTACAAAGCCGAGCAGGAAGGCTGCGCCGTTGCGCTGTTCGGGCACACCCACTCGCCGGTTGAAAGAATCGTGGGCGGCGTTACGCTTTTCAACCCCGGCACGCTTAAACGGTATGCGGACAACACCTACCTCTATCTGGTAATAAACGGCGGCAAAGCCGTGGGAAAAATCTGCGAACTGAAACAATAAAACAGGACTTACACACTATGGAATTCAAACACGCATTTCACGTTTTCGTCGATAATTTCGCGACCACCTATAAGGTACTCGTTTACAGGCTAATAATCATAGCCGTATGCGCGGGACTGTGCTGTGCGGTGGTTTTACCCACGCTTAACAACATTCTGGGTACCGCGCAGTACGAACAGCTTAACACTACTTTTTCGGAGCTGTGGGCGAATATAATTTCGCTGAACACCGAGGAAATGCACGACGGCTTGCTGGCGGTACGCGAAGCGCTCAGCTCCTTCCGTCATTTAATCGAGGAAAAAGCGTGGCTGGTTGCCGTTGCGGGCGTGTGCCTCGGGGTGATATACCTCATCTATAAATTCCTTGCGGCAGTCGGCGACTACGTTACGGGCGCGCTCGTCAACGATAAAATGGCGATGCACGCAAAGTCCTACTTCACCTTAACGCTTTTCAAAAACTTAAAACAGGCGGTTATTTACGCCGCAATTTACGCGCCTATCGCCTTCGTATACGATATGCTTTGCGTAACCTTGATGTGGGCGGTCGTATTCGTAGGGCTGAGCTTCGTGCCCGTGCTTATCAAAATCTTCCTGCTGGCAGTTATGTTTATGCTACTTTCGGCGGTAAAGTTCACCTTCACCGCGGACTGGCTGCCGTCCCTCGTGCACGGCAAGATGAAGCACGGAAAAGCCATTGCCTACACCTTTTCGAGAAGGGGCAAAAACACGGGCTGCGTATTTTCCAACGCGCTGGTTTTAAGGCTTATAATAATAGCGCTCAACGTTGCCGCATCCATCTTCACCTTCGGCGCGGGGTTGCTTTTAACCATGCCCGCGACGGCGCTCATTCAGATATGCTTCTGGTTCGTCAACTATTTCGACTGCAACAAGCAGAAATATTTCGTGGACGAATACACCGTAATAGGTCCCAAAAAGGAAGCCGCACCCACTATAGAGCAGTTTTTTAAGGGCGACGAATAAAAAAATATACGATGCTTGCATAAAATTTTCCGTTTCCCCCTTTACAAAGGGGGGATTTTTTTATATAATAAAAAAGACGGAATTGTCATAATAATTACAAAATTTGTATACGATTATCGTATGCGGGGGAATTTCAGGAGGAATTTTATGGATTTTGAAAAGGCTTACGAAAGTTGGCTTGAGGACGAAAGGCTCAACGACGAGGGCAAGCGCGAGCTCGCTTCCATCAGGAACAACAGAGAAGAGATAGAATACAGCTTCGGCGCCGAGCTTGAATTCGGCACCGCGGGCATGCGCGGCATTATCGGCTACGGCACGAACAAGATGAACGTTTACACCGTTGCGCGCGCCACGCAGGGCTTAAGCGAATTTATAAAAGGGCTGGGCGAGGAAGCCAAGCTTAAAGGCGTAGTAATTTCCTACGATACGCGCTTGAAGAGCGAGGTCTTTGCAAAGACCGCCGCGGAAGTGCTTGCGGCTAACAACATAAAGGCGTATCTGTTCGCCGACGTGCATCCCGTACCCATGCTTTCGTTTGCGGTACGCGCGCTTGGAACGGTTGCCGGCATTATGATAACCGCTTCGCACAACCCCAAGCAATACAACGGCTATAAGGTTTACGGTGCGGACGGCGCGCAGATGAGCCCCGAGGATACAAAGGTCGTCGTGGACAGCATTAACGCGATAACCGACTACCTTGCGGTTGCCACCCCCACCGTTGCGCAGAGAAAGAAATACATAGTGCCCGTACCCGCAAAGGTCGACAAGAAATATTATAAGGAGCTTAAAAAGCTCACCCTTTCCAAGAAGGCGGTCAAGACCTGCGGAAAGAGCCTGAAACTCGTTTACACCCCCGTACACGGCTCGGGATATATCCCCGTTACCACCATATTAAAGAAGATAGGCATCAACGCGACCGTCGTTCAGGAACAGATTAAAAAGGACACCGATTTCTCGACCGTTGCCGTGCCCAACCCCGAATTCAAGGAAACCCTTTCGATGGGAATTGCGCTTGCAAACAAGATTGGCGCAACCGTCGTATTCGGCACCGACCCCGACAGCGACAGACTGGGCGTTGCGGTCAAGAACGACGAGGGCGAGTTCGAAGCGCTTTCGGGCAATCAGGTCGGCATACTCCTTTTGGACTACATTTTAACCCGTCTTAAAGAG
>WFLX010066571.1_pt1 | contig 14791 bp, 10 predicted proteins | sample 4967041 | NCBI WGS metagenome assembly WFLX01 (sample SAMN12857096, study PRJNA449069) | gut metagenome | isolation source: stool from male and female vole | host: Microtus ochrogaster | place: USA:Florida | collected 2017
GCCAGTATTTCACCATCAATATCGATGATCTCTTCGGTAGCCCCGAGTATACAACCGAGTATAAGACAGAGGAGTTTGACGGTACTAACTCATATCTGCTCTATCCTTCGCTCATCAAGTTTGACTGGTGCTTCAACGGTTCGTGGGGTAGCGGCCTCAATACCAAGAATGGTGAGGTGATGGTGATGCGTACAGCCGAGGTGTATCTGATAGCAGCCGAGGCATGTCAGCAGCTTGGCGATGCCGCATCAGCAGCCAAGTATCTTGAGCCCCTGCGCAAACGTGCTACACGCCCCGGTGCCACTACACCGGCTCTCGGCAATGTGGATGAGAACACCATCTTCGACGAGTATGCACGAGAGATGGCCGGTGAGTACACACGCTGGGCCCTGCTCAAACGTCACCATGCGTTTGAATCACGTCTGAAGGATTACAACAAGCGCGCAGCCAAGTACTTCGATCCCGCCAAGCACTACCTTCGCCCGATCTCTGCCAACTTCCTCGATCGTATCAACAACAAGGATGAGTACGGCGATAACGGCTACGGCACAACTCCCGGCAAAGGCTTCTGATAAATGCCTATTGTTAAAAACTATTAAATCAGCCCCGGCCATTTTGGTCGGGGCTTTGTTTATCAAAATTATTGCCTAAATTTGCGATATATTAACTCTAATACAAAACAAATTACATGAAGAAATTTTTACTCATCGCAGCAGCTGCCTCCATGGGTATGGCAGCTTCAGCACAGACTGTGATCGCTCCTATGTCGGTAGCCGATGCCCAGGCCGCAGGTATGGAGGCTCTCTGGGGCAGCTATGAATATGGTTATGTCCTGCCCAACGGATCTGTAGTAACAGATACAGACGACATCAAGGTGGTAGTAAACAACGGCAGCACATCCAAGCCCGGTGCCAACGTAGCCGCCACCGGTCTCAACACAGATCTTTTCCCCTTGTCATTCAACATGGGTTCTGCCGCCGCTGACACATACAACGAGCCAGTGTATGCTCTCGAAGCCGTATCAGAGGGTATCAAGCAGCCCTACGCTATCTTCATCGTTGAAGCAAAGAAGGGTGGTAACCTCACCATGTACACAAACCGCAGCAACAAGAAATACACCATGTATGTATGGGATACCACAGCCGGTGATGGTGTGGGCACATACGCTCTTGCCAGCACAGTGCAGACAGGTGATGCAGGAAACGGTATTGTATCCGAGGCTACCGTAAGTCTNATCGAGGGTCACACCTATTGGATCTTCGGCTCGGGCAACGGCGCCAACATCAACATGTATGAGATGGTGTACACTCCCTATGCATCACCCGACTACTCAGCAAAAGAGTTCAATGCCGCTGATTACTCAACTCCTATCGTGCCTATGGCTGTAGACGCTGCCCAGGCCGCAGGTATGGAGGCTCTCTGGGGCAGCTATGAGTATGGTTATGTCCTGCCCAACGGATATGTGGTAACCGACACAGATGACCTCAAGGTACTCGTTGACAACGGCAGCTCATCCAAGCCCGGCGCTAACGTTGCCGCTACCGGTCTCAACACCACTCTCTTCCCGCTGTCATTCAACATGGGATCTGCTGCCAGCGACACTTCGTTTGAGCCCGTATACGCTCTCGAAGCCGTATCAGAGGGTATCAAGCAGCCCTACGCTATCTTCACTGTAGAGGCTAAGAAGGGTGGCGAGCTCACAATGTTCTCTAACCGCAGCAACAAGAAGTACACCATGTATGTATGGGATACCACAGCCGGTGATGGCGTGGGCACATATGCTATGGCCAGCACAGTACAGACAGGTGACGCAGGCAACGGCCTCGTATCAGTTGCTACTGTAGGTCTTATCGAGGGTCACAAATACTGGATCTTCGGCTCGGGCAACGGTGCCAACATCAACATGTACGCCATGGGCTTCAACAACTACGCAGCTCCCAACTACGGTTACACCACCACCGGTATCGCTGACGTGACAGTGGACGCAGCTCCCCAGTCAAATGTGATCTACAACTTCCAGGGCCAGATCGTAGACGAGAACTACAAAGGTTTCGTAATCAAGAACGGCAAGAAATACCTCCAGAAATAATCGGTATTCCGATCAGTGATACAGGCCTCCGACGACACCAGCCGTCGGAGGCTTTTTTTCAGACATGCCATACTCAATTGATATTTCAATTATTTTGAATCCTTCCTCAAAAGAAAAATGCGTTTCTTTATTCTGCCGGTGTAAAATTCCCAAGTTTTTTATGTACTTTTGCCGTAGTAAAAGCGATACTAAATAATTTAAATATTAAGTGATGAAAAGATTATATTTAGTGGCTGCCATTGCCGCGGCAAGCGTCATCGCCAAGGCTGATATCATCGTGAAGTTTCCGGCGGATATGGCCGGAAAGGATGTGATTGTGGAGGCCCAGGATATCAAGACACTCGCCGAAGCAAAGAGCAAGTCGGACATCATCTCCAGGATGGACACGGTCAAGGCCGGTGAAAAGGTGGTGATAAAGGATATGCTCAACAGCCCTGCACGCTACCGGATGGTGACGGAGGATGAGATGTTGGCCACGTTTTATGCTGCGCCCGGGCAGAATCTCTCGATAGATCTGACTGATGTCGAGGCTCCCGTGATGACGGGAAGTAGTCTTGTAGAGCAGATGACCGAATTCCACAATGGCATGGCTTCATATAAGAAAGCCTATATGGATGCCCGCCAGAATAATGACGAAAAGGCCATGGAGCAGGCTTTTGCCGATTTCGACAATTATGTAAGCTCGTATCTTGAAAATAATCTTAACAACGAGATCGCTCCTTACGTGATAATGAAACTCGATGCTGAGGAGCTTATAGCTGCTTACGGGCGAATGGGCGAGAANGCGAAGGGCAGTATTGTATATCCTCTTGCAACCGATGCGGTAAATAAGGCGAACATGCAGATTGAGAGAGACCGTATCCAGGCTTCGCTCACAGGCAATGCCGCCCCGGATTTCAAGTTGCCCGATCTTGACGGTAATATGAAGAGCTTGTCAGACTACCGTGGCAAATGGGTGATCCTCGACTTCTGGGGCAGCTGGTGTCCGTGGTGTATCAAGGGATTTCCTGAGCTGAAGGAGCTGTATGCCAAGTATGCTCCCGGCACTCTTGAAATAATAGGTATAGACTGCCGCGAGGATGACGCGGCATGGCGCAAGGGTGTGGCCGACCATCAGCTGCCGTGGGTACAGCTCTATAACAGCNCTGATGCCGGCACAGAGAATCTCTTCGGGGTGAGCGGTTATCCNACTAAGGTGATAATCGATCCCGAGGGTAAGGTGGCAAAGGTGGTAGTGGGGCACACTACCGATTTCACTCCGACACTTGAAGCCATGTTTTAAGCTTTAGGTCATGGTTATGAGGTCAGAGGTCTGATTTGTAATATATACAGGATATCATGAGGAAGGTATTTATTGCGGCTATGGTGGCGGCTGTGGGCATAATTCAGACAGAGGCAAAGCAGGTGGTCAATGTGACCGGTCCGAAGTTTGCCATTCCGGGCGCGCTTAAGGTACATGCCGGAAAAAGTCCGGCGATGCATATATCGGTAGACAATAACAGAAATGCTGATAAAGATGGCTCACCGCTGTATGTAGTGGTTGGTACAAAGGATATAGAGCGTGTCGGGGAATACGCCGGCCGGATTCCGGATNNANANNAGTCATATTTCATGAGTATCACGCCGGACAAGNTNGTGATAGCCGCGTCTGACGAGANCGGGGCGGCCTACGGTATGCAGACATTCCTGAAGATGCTCGAAGGTGACTCGCTGCAATGTGTGGAGATGACCGACAGCCCTGATGTGCCGTTGCGCGGTGTTGTAGAGGGATTCTACGGCACGCCCTGGAGCCACGAGGCACGCCTCGACATGATGCGTTTCATGAAGAAACACCGCATGAATACCTATCTGTACGGACCAAAGGATGATGTGTACCACCGTGCTAAATGGGCGGAGCCNTATCCCGCCAAGGAGGCNCGNCAGATTACCGAACTTGCCAACAATGCGGCGGAGAACAACATCACNTTTTTCTGGGCCATCCATCCCGGAGCGGATATCATCTGGGACGGCAGCGAGCGCAGGAAGATTGTGGATAAGTTCAATCAGATGTATGACCTCGGTGTGCGCGGATTCGCTGTCTTTCTTGACGACATAAAAGGNAAGGGCACTGACCCGGCCCAGCAGGTGCCTCTGCTCAACTATATCCACGATGAATTCATAGCCAAGAAACCCGATGTGGCTCCGCTGGTGGTGTGTCCGACCATGTACACCCAGACATGGAATGAAAAGAATCCCGGCTATCTCGGTGTGCTCAAATCCGGGCTGAATCCTGAGATCATGGTGATGTGGACGGGTCGCACCGTGATGAGCGATATCGATAAGCCCACTATGGAGTGGATAAATAACGAGATAGGTCGCAAGGCTTTTATATGGTGGAATTATCCAGTGTCGGATTATGTAAAGGATAAGCTTGTCTTAGGTCCGGCCTATGGTATCTCCACCGATATCGCCGGTGATCTCGGTGGATTCGCCAGCAATCCTATGGAATACAGCGAGGCATCAAAAATTGCGATCGGTGCGGTAGGAGAGTATCTGTGGAATATGGAGAAATACGATGCCGACGAGGCATGGCGCACGAGTCTGGCCGAGATATGTCCCGGAGCCCCGCGCGAGCTGGAGGTATTCGCATCCTATTGTTGCTCTACGTTGCCCAACTGGGAGGATTTCGACAGGGTTGAGACCCCCGATCTCGTTGATATCTCCAAACGGGCATTGGGAGGCGACGCCGCTGCTATCGCCGAGATATCGGTGAGGTGCGACCAGCTGAAAAAAGCCGCTCTGATATTGCTTGCCGACCGCAGTAACCCTGCGCTGATCGAGGAAATGCGTCCGTGGCTGCATCAGGCGGTCAATATCGCNGANTACGGNCGTCTGGCNTGTCTGCTGTATGCNGGNAANGCCGATGACAGCGATCTAAGACTGCTCGACGCGATGCGCGTCAACATAGCCGACTACGAGCGCACGGGCCGCAACCGCGACATACAGACCGGTATCCGTCTGGGCACTGCTGTGCTGATGCCCACGCTCACCCAGATGCACGCACGTCTGAAGGGTGTGAAGATAGAGACCATAGACAATCAGAAGGCTCCGGCGGTACCCGACTGGCAGGTACTGACCAAATAATACCATGCNGGGTATCAGGCCAATATTATCTGCGGTCATCCTTGCCGGTGGGCTGATGTTTCTTGCCGGATGCATGAAATGGGACTATGGTGAGGTGACTGAGGATTTCAATGTCAAGGGCAGCGGATTATTTATATGCAACGAGGGTAATTTCCAGTATAGCAACGCCACCCTGTCATACTACGATCCCAAGACCGAAACGGTGGAGAACGAGGTCTTTTTCCGTGCCAACGGCTATCGCTTGGGCGATGTGGTGCAGTCGATGACCATACATGGCGACAAAGGCTGGGTGGTGGTCAATAATTCGCACATAGTCTGGGCTATAGANGTGAATACATTCAGGGAAGCCGGGCGGATTGAGAATCTGACGTTTCCGCGATATATCCATTTCATTAATGATGAAAAGGCATATATCACCCAGATATGGGACAATCGAATATTCATAGTCAATCCGAAGAAATATGAGATAACGGGTTATATCACTGTGCCCGGTATGACAATGGAGAGCGGATCCACCGAGCAGATGGTGCAGTACGGCAAGTATGTGTTCTGCAACTGCTGGAGTTACCAGAACCGTATCATCAAGATCGATACCGAGACCGACGAAGTGGTGGCCTCGCTTGTAGTAGGCATACAGCCTACATCATTGGTGCTCGACAGATATAATAAGCTGTGGACCGTGACCGATGGCGGCTACGAAGGCAGCGTGTATGGCAATGAGGCGCCGGCTCTCTACAGAATCGACGCCGAGACATTCACTATCGAGCAATGTTTCAGCTTCGGCGATGATGATACGCCTAGTGAGGTGCAGCTCAACGGTGACCGGGACAGACTGTACTGGATCAATGATGATATATGGTGTATGGATGTCACGGCCGCAAGCATACCCGAGCATCCGTTTCTGAAATCCCGCAATACCAGATATTACGGCCTTACGGTGAATCCGGCCAACGGAGAGGTGTATGTGGCCGATGCCATCGATTACCAGCAGCANGGTAAGATCTANNGGTATTNNGCNGCCGGNGANCTGATTGATGANTTTTATGTNGNTNTCACCCCNGGCGCTTTCGCCTGGAAAGTAAGGTAAGACATGAAGCGTCCACGTTACATGATTCACGGCTGCAAGTTTGGCATAAGCCTTACCATAATGGTGTCTGCTTCGTGTCTGCCTGTGCATGGCCGTGATGATCAGACCCCGAATGATCTGCGTGAAGTCGTTGTGGTGGGGTATCGGCCGATGAAGGAAATCGGGGTGCAGATGACCTTGTTTGACTCATTGGCGCTGAAAGAAAATATCGCCCTGTCGATGGCTGACGTGCTTACATTCAATTCGTCGGTATTTGTCAAGAGCTACGGACGTGCCACACTTTCCACCGTATCGTTCAGGGGCACGTCGCCGAGCCATACCCAGGTCACCTGGAACGGTATGCGTATCAGCAATCCCATGCTCGGCATGACCGACTTCTCCACAATTCCGTCGTATTTCATAGACAACGCGTCGCTGCTCCACGGCACATCATCGGTCAATGAGACCGGCGGGGGACTCGGCGGTCTCGTCAGACTTGGCACCACATCGGATGTGCCCGAGGGAATCAATGCGCAGTATGTGCAGGGCATCGGCTCATTCTCCACATTCGATGAGTTTGTCCGGGTCACATACGGCAGCGGTAACTGGGGGGCATCCACGCGCTTTGTCTACTCATCTTCTCCAAACGACTACAAGTATATCAACCATGACAAGAAAATCAATATCTACGACGATGACAAGAACATCGTAGGGCAGTATCATCCCACCGAGCGCAACCGCTCGGGTGCCTACAAGGATATGCACATCTTGCAGGAGATATACTACAATACCTTTCGTGGCGATCGCTTTGGCCTGAACGCGTGGTATATAGGTTCGAATCGCCAGCTGCCTCTGCTCACCACCGATTATGGTGAGCAGAGGGACTTCGAGAACCGCCAGCGCGAGAATACCCTGCGCACCGTGGTGTCATGGGATCATTTCAACGATGACTGGAAGACGACGCTGAGGGGCGGATATGTACATACATGGATGGCCTACGATTACCGCCGTCAGATAACGGGCGATAACTGGGCCTCGATGACAAGGTCGAGGAGCCGGGTAAATACATTTTACGGTCAGGCCGACGGCGAGTACAATCCCAACAGGCACTGGTATGTCAATGCCGGTATATCGGCCCACCAGCATTTCGTGCGAAGCGAGGACAAGAACATCATACTGCAGGATGGCAACAAGGGCATCGTGGGCTACGACAAGGGCAGGATAGAGCTCTCGGGCTCGGCATCGGTGAAGTGGCAGCCGGTTGACAGATTGGGTATGTCGGTGGTGCTCCGCGAGGATATGTACGGTGACAGATGGGCNCCCGTNATTCCNGCNTTCTTTATTGACGGTGTNNTGTCGCGCAAGGGCAATGTGATGGTCAAGGCATCGGTGTCGCGTAACTACAAGTTTCCGACGCTCAATGATCTCTACTTCCTACCCGGTGGTAATCCTGATCTCAAAAACGAACACGGACTGAGCTACGACGCCGGTGTAAGCTTCGATACCGGTAGCCCCGGACTCTACAGAATCGCCGCAAGCACCACATGGTTTGATTCGTATATCGATGACTGGATTATCTGGTTGCCCACGACCAAGGGTTTCTTTTCGCCAAGGAATGTCAAGAAGGTACATGCCTACGGTATAGAGGCCAAGGCGGACCTCTCTGTAATACCTGCTAAGGATTGGCTGATAGACCTCAACGCCTCGTATTCATGGACTCCGTCGATAAATGTGGGGGAGAAGATGTCACCGGCCGACAAGTCGGTAGGCAAGCAGTTGCCCTACGTGCCCCGTCATTCGTCATCGCTCACAGGCCGGCTTACATGGCGCTCATGGAGCTTTCTGTATAAATGGGCATATTATTCCGAACGTTTCACGATGTCAAGCAATGACTACACGCTCACAGGCCATCTGCNCGCGNATTTCATGAGCAATATATCTCTGGAAAGNAATCTGTCATTCTCCCCGGCTGATGTGCAACTGAAGNTGGCTGTCAACAATCTCTTCAACGAGGATTACCTGTCGGTGCTGTCACGTCCGATGCCGGGAATCAATTTTGAGTTTTTTATCGGGATAACGCCGAAGTTCGGTCATAGTGAGCGCCGGGGCGATGAGTAAGAATATTTCAACAAACACAGTAAGGATGATGAAATTGGCTAATCATATATTGATAATGCTGATACTTTGCATGACGATGTCATGCAATGGTAACAGACGGTCATTTGAAAGCGATTTTGACAAGGAGCTGTATACACCGGTGTATTCATCGGGCTTTGATATAAAGGGTGCCGAGGGGCAGGAGAGTGTCCTCATCACCGTAAGGAATCCCTGGCAGGGAGCCGACAGTGTGGTGACCTATCTGTTCGTGTCAAGAAACGGAGAGAATCCGCCAGAAGGCTTTGGCGGACAGATACTGAAAGGGGATGCCAGGAGNANTGTGGTGATGTCNTCGNCTCATATCGCGATNCTTGATGCAGTAGGCGAGACTGACCGGATCGTGGGCGTGTCGTTGATCGACTATGTTAATAATCCCGAGATACAGAGGCGCCGCGACAGTATAGGCGATGTGGGATATGAGGGTAATGTCAACTATGAATTGCTGATGTCGCTGGAGCCTGATATCGTGTTGCTCTATGGTGTCAACGGTGCCAACCCGATGGAGGGAAAGCTACGCGAGCTGGGGATACCGTATATGTATGTAGGCGATTACCTTGAGGAGGATCCGCTGGGCAAAGCCGAATGGATCGTGGCGCTGTCGGAGCTCACCGGCAAGCGTGAGCGGGGTGAGGAGGTCTTTTCCGGAATCCCGCAGAGATACAACGCTCTGAAACAGAAAGTGGCCGAGGCCGGGAATACTCGACCCAGGGTGATGGTGAACGCTCCGTACGGCGATACATGGCACGTACCGCCGGTCGGCAGCTATGCGGCGAGGCTGATAAGCGATGCCGGAGGCGATTATCTATGCGATAAGAATACGGGTAATTCATCTATGCCTATCGATATCGAGGAGGCTTACCGGCTGGTGTCGGAGGCAGATGTATGGATCAATACCGGCACGGCATCATCACTTGATGATGTGAAGACTATGTGCCCGAAATTCACTGGCACACGCTGTCTATCTGACGGGAANGTNTATAATAANAACCTNCGCNCNACNNCNACNGGNGGCAATGACTATTTTGAGTCGGGTGTGGTGAATCCTGATATTGTGCTCCGTGACCTTGTGAAGATATTCCATCCNGANCTGGTNGAGGANGATTTTGTCTACTATAAACATCTGNANTAAATGCGCCGGCGCACATCATTATTGTTTATCCTGCTTTTCGCAGTAGTGTTGCTGCTGTTTCTGCTTGACTTGTCGGTAGGAGCGGTGTCGATTCCATTGCGCGAAGTGTGGGCGGCTGTAACGGGAGGTGATTGCCCGCCGGCCACAGCAAAGATAATATTGGATATACGTCTCATCAAGGCGGTGGTGGCCATGCTTGCCGGAGCGGCCTTGTCGGTGAGCGGTCTGCAGATGCAGACTCTGTTCCGTAATCCATTGGCGGGCCCATACGTACTGGGTATCAGCTCAGGCGCGAGTCTGGGCGTGGCTCTGGTAGTGCTTGCCGGAGTGAGTTTTCCATTGGGTATTGCCGGTGCGGCATGGATTGGTTCTGCGCTTGTGCTGCTGCTGATAGCCGCTGTCGGTCACAGGGTGAGGGACATTATGGTTATCCTGATACTTGGCACGATGTTTTCGTCAGGTGTCAGTGCCGTGGTGCAGATCCTTCAGTACCTGAGCAGGGAGGAGTCGCTTAAGGCTTACGTGATATGGACCATGGGGTCATTAGGCGATGTCACTGCCACACAGCTTGCCNTACTCGTGCCGTCTGTAGCCCTTGGTCTGTTTTTGGCGGTATTGGCGATCAAGCCGCTCAATCTGNTGCTGTTTGGNGAGGAATATGCTGTCACNATGGGNCTTGATATCCGNCNGGCCCGCGGACTGCTGTTCTTCTCCACTACGTTGCTGGCGGGCACGGTGACTGCCTACTGCGGTCCGATTGGTTTTATCGGCTTGGCGATGCCGCATGTCACGCGTCTTATGGCCGGCGACAGCGATCATCGCGTGCTTGTGCCAGCCACGGTGCTGTCAGGGGCTGCGATATTGTTGTTGTGTGATCTGATTTCCAAGTTATTCACTCTGCCGATCAACTCCATCACGTCACTACTTGGTATTCCGATTGTCGTGTGGTTGGTGCTCCGCAATAAATCCGTCACAGCCCGATGATTACTCTAAGTGATTTCTCAATAGGATATGGTGACCGCATGCTGCTGGATCACGTTAATGTAACGATAGGGAAGGGCCGTCTCACGGCCCTGATAGGACGCAACGGCTCAGGCAAGTCTACTTTGCTGCGGGCTATCGCCGGTCTCAACCATAATTACAGTGGTGATATATTGCTCGACGGTAAGAAGTCTAATGATATGCGCCCCGGTGATCTGGCAAGGATCATGGCTTTCGTCTCTACCGAGCGCACGCGTATTCCCAACCTGAGTTGCCGTGATATAGTGGCCATAGGCCGTGCGCCTTATACCAACTGGATCGGGCGGCTCAATGCCGACGACAGGATGATTGTGGACCGCTCGCTGGCTGCAGTGGGGATGGAGGCCTACGCCGACCGCACTCTCGACAGTATGAGCGATGGCGAGGGACAGCGCGTGATGATCGCACGCGCCCTTGCGCAGTCTACTCCGATTATCCTTCTCGACGAGCCTACGTCATTTCTTGATATGCCCAACCGCTACGAGCTTTGTTCGTTGCTGGCACGTCTGGCTCACGATGAGGACAAGTGTATTCTCTTCTCAACTCACGAACTCGACATAGCCCTGTCGGTCTGCGACAGTATCGCGCTGATCGATAGCCCGCATCTCCACTGTATGCCTACTGCGGAGATGCGTGTCAGCGGCTATATCGACCGATTGTTCCGCAACGCCGGCATGACCTTCGATGCCGCCACCGGCACTGTGATCATGAAGAGATAAAGTACCTCTATACACCTTTTATCGTGTGTATCATGGTATATCAAGAGTTCGTTGTTATTATCATGTGACAACAAAGTCAGGGGCCCATGATGAANACCTCATCATGGGNCNCTGACTTTGTTGCAGTATTCGTTACAATGAATTTATCACACNATAATAAAGGATGACATTAGTGTTGTCTGCGGCTATAAAATATATAAACGGATGGTCGGCTGTGAGAGTGATGACGTTGTCAAATTTATGATCGGTAGCTGAAAACACAAATTCGGCAGAGCTGACCGAGGCAACATCGAGGCCTGATTCATTCACTTCGATTGTATTCGATTGTTTTACATCGGATAGCATTAATGAGTACGGAGATATTTCAGAAAAATCAGCGTATGATTCAAATGCCGTTTTTATACCGAGTTTAATCAAGGTATTGCGAAGTGAGACCCTGTAATCGACTTTGAATTTTGGCATTTTGAGCGATACGTATCGACTTGCCCATGTATTCGGCACACCATGATTTGTGAGATAGTCGATACATTGTCTGATGCTCACACCTCCTCTGGGCAGAAGCAGATTGAACGAGAATTGGCCATTACCAAGATCCTTACGTACAACATCAAAGAAGTCATTGCCACAGTATTCCAGTTTCTCGAATGTTGACATAAAGTCGGCAGTAACAGATTTGGTGTTGCCATGAAATATCGATTGACCGGTTGATGTTTTATCAAAATTGCATGACCAGCCGGCCTTGAGATAAGAGGCGTTGAGGATAATAAATGGAGCAGGGTTATCGATTATCCCGGATATGCGGGCATTTGTTGATTCTGCAATCCATTTGTTGACCTGATTCACCATGTCTTCTTTAGGTGACAGATAAGTTTCTGCATCATATATAGATTTCATTTGTGAAGTAAAACCTTCAGACACATTCAAGTTATTGTCAGCCCACAAAGAGTTGACTGAGACAAACGATACCGTGTTATCTATATTATTCAGCGTTTCTGANATNTTGNAATAATNGTCGTTTNTGTCTTCNATGTCAGNANTCTCNGANTATAANTGCCGGATAATNTCGTCCCTTGTNTTTCCATTGNCTCCGTTTNCNGCNATTGCAAGCACATATTCCAATCCGATAGGAGACATTATGACANTATNGGCATCTTTGCATATTTCTCCGAGAAGTTTCCACTCAAAGGGGCGCGGCATTGACGCAATCTCCCCCTGCTTTATGTTAGTTTGTGATGAAATATCAATATTCTCCGTATCATCCGCTTTGTCGGTATAGAGATTTTCCTCATCGTTATTACAAGAGGTTAGCAGCAACCCGAAGGTAAGCAAGTAAAATGGAATCTTTTTCATAACTGGTAATGCGAAGTAGAATTGTTATCTTTTTTAATGATAAACTATGAATAGTGAAAAAAAAAGTAGTGAATCAGGTATTAAAGCAGCGATATTCTGTCGAAACATTGCAAAGATATTTTTTTTTTTTGATTATCAATAAATTGATTTAAATTTAAACTTTATTAACAAAAAATGGGGGGGTGAGTCAGGTGTGGGATCTGGAGAGGATGGATTCATAGACGGAGGTGGCCTCGTCTTCTTTGAGGCTTCTGACGGACAGTAAGGAGCCGGAGGTGGCAATAGTGAGGCTGGCACGATGTGTGAATCTTGTCAGCGGTGTGCGTTTTATTCTCACAACTTCGATGTTGTCGTATTTTAGGAAATTCTTTTTCTCCGCGAGTCTGCCGTTACCGATGATGAGATATGTTTCCTTGAGTGTGATATGGCTGTGACGCATGGCACAGATGCCTGTGAATACGCCCAATACCATATAGATTGCCGGAATAATCAGCCATCCATACAGATTCAATTCACATAAAATGGCGGTGAGTATCGCCGATATCACGATGTCAAAGATTAGCGACCGCGTGAATACGCCTCTACCCGAGCGTGCATTTAACTGTTCGGGTTCTGTATTGTAGTTATCTCCCAACCACCACTTGAGGAAGAACTCAGAGCAATCGCGGTTGTAAATCTTCAGGTTGTCCTCGTCTTTGTTTGCGCTTGCGTTTTCGGCCTGTGTAAGATAAATAGTGCTGAGACCCAAGTGGCGCTCGGGCCAGTTGCGTTTTATCAACAGTGTGCAGATCTTATCGTGAGAGAAACGACTGCTCATACGTGAGATAAGTCCGTGGCTGAAAGAGAGCATCTTGCTGTCGTAACTCAGGGTCATGTTGTAGTAGCTTAGCACAACTTTGCCCATCCATAGAATCAGGGATATCAGATAGGTCNTGGCAAAGAAGATGACTGCTCCGGCCATTGACAGAGCCATTGATCCGATATGGGTCTCAAGGTAATCTGCNATTATTTCGATAGCATTGTCGTAAACGTCGGTCACTGAGTTAAGGATTGCAACAAGAAAACCTCCNNACACAAGCATACCTTTGAGGTGATTCTGGCACAAAGCATCAATGATGAGATCCTTGTTGTTGAATTTCATTGTGGTGGAGGGGTCGTAGGGTGGAGGGGTGTCGGTGGTCTGAGTCTGGGTGCGCTCCTGGTGCTCTATCCGGTTAAGCAGACTCTGCCAGTCGGATTCGTTGAGGATGAGTTCGACTTCCGCTCCCTTTGCTGCAAGCGTATCGAAAACGACTCCCCTCATATCGAGAAGTCTGTACAGGAGTCCGCGTTTTGTGCGGAGTGAATGAATACGATTGAGGGGTATTGTTGTGATGGCGCGGCTGATGATGTAGTGGCGGTANATNAGGTNNCCGTNNTCGACATGAAATCTTATCTGAAAGTATGCNGCNGANGCTANGANNAATGCNANAGCAANNGTNANACCCAANATNGCAGCTATCTTAAGCANACTANCNAGGATGCCACCNTCNGTGTGGAATANTTCGATAACAATGAAAATGAAAGTTGNGCTCAGTATNGACTTGAACGTTTTCAGGAAANANATNACGAAAGCGCCCAGACTCATCCTCTGTGGCTTGGAGAAGTCTGTCATAGCTGTATGAATTGAGTGATGACACCTTTGATCTGGTCTGCTTTTTCTTTGGNCAGACCTTTGATATTTAANGACGAAAGNCCCTGTGCGCCATTGACGATATCCACNGAGCATAATCCGAAGTATCTNGATACGGGATTCTGACTGATGCTGACCTGCTGTATACGTGTGTAGGGTATTGTGGTGAGCTTGGGAAATATCACACCTGTACGGTAGGTGATGTCATGCTCGCGAAGCGCATACCCTTTAAACCGATACGCCTTCCTGAGTATCGTCAGATTGATGACACAAGATATTATGATAACTGACTCTGCAGCGATAAACCACCAAATACTATCCGCCAACAATAGCAGCGATGCTGTGGCTACGAGCAGCGTATATGCTATCAACGCCAATATCATCTGCACGTTTCTGTATTTCTCGCTTACAGGCTCGAATTCCAGCTGTTCGATCGGCTCAAATTCTTCGATAACTATCCGGTGAT
>WFLX010043660.1_pt1 | contig 14788 bp, 15 predicted proteins | sample 4967041 | NCBI WGS metagenome assembly WFLX01 (sample SAMN12857096, study PRJNA449069) | gut metagenome | isolation source: stool from male and female vole | host: Microtus ochrogaster | place: USA:Florida | collected 2017
GAGCTGTTTGAGCACCAAGGTCTCGAACAATTCGTCCAAGGTGCCGTACGAACCCGGCAGCGCCACAAAAGCGTCGGCCTGCGCCACCAGCATCTCCTTGCGGCGCGACATGGTGCCTACCCTTTCCAGATAGCTCAGGTTGGGATGAATCACCTCGAAATCGTAATCCTTGAAAAAATCGGGAATGATGCCGTGCACCTCCCCGCCCTCCGACAAGGCCGCGTCGGCCAGAATGCCCATCAGACCGCAGCACGCCCCGCCATAGAGAANCCNCCACTGCCTGCGGGCGATGCGGCGCCCCGTCTCGCGCGCNGNCTCGATNAAATCCATATCGTTGCCCACCGAAGAGGCGCAATACACACAAACGGTCTTTGTCTTTTCCATATCCGCAATTATTTAGCGATCCAATATTCGGGATTGATTTTCTCGGTGCCTTTCCACANCTGGAACTGCAACTCGGTCTTNTCCTCCTCGCTGTCGTAATACACCCGCCCTATCTTCTGCTTGGTCTCCACCTTCTGCCCCTGCTTCACATACACCTGGTCGAGATTGGCNTANACGCTGATGTANCCCCCGTGGCGCACCATGACGAACTTGAGCCCGTAGACAGAGCCTATGCTCGCCACCTCGCCCTGGAACACCGCCCGGGCCGACGCCCCTTTCTCGGTGAGGATGTCGATGCCGTTGTTGGTGACCGTGACACTCGGCACCATAGGATGCGGATGNGTGCCGAAACGCCCCGAAATGGTGCCGCGTTCCAAAGGCCACGGCAACTTGCCCTTGTTGCTCTCGAAATTGCCCGAAAGCGCTTTTTCGGCGGGCGTGAGCGCGTAGGCGTTCTTGTTGGCGGTGGCCGTCGCCCCGTTCTTCTGCGCCTCGGCCTGCGAACGGCGCACCTCCTCCTCNATCAGTTTCTTTATCTTGGCGTTGAGCTCGTTCACCTTCTTCTGCTGGTCGGACAGCTTCTTTTTGAGCGTCTTCTCCTGGCTTTTCAGCTGCGCCACGATACGGTTCTTCTCCTTCTGCTCCTGCTCCAGCTTCTTCTTCTCGCGCTGCTGGTCGCTCACCAGACGCTGCTTGCCCGCCCGTTCCTCCTCCAAACTCTCGCGGCTGGTTTTGAGCACCGCCTGNTTCTCGTTTATCAGATTGACCTGCTTGCGGATATACTCGTTGTACTGGCTGATGTAGCGCACCCTCCGCACGGCCTGGTTGAAGTCTTTGGAGGAGAGGATGAACATGAGCGAGGAATAGCGGTTGCGGTGACGGTAGGACGATACGATGAGCTTGGCGTATTCGGCGCGCAGGTTCTCCACGTCGCGGCTCAGACGGGTGATCTTGTTTTCGAGATTGTTTATCTGACGGTTGGTGAGCTCCACTTCCTTGTTGAGCCCGTTGATGAGTTTCTTGCGCTTGTCGATGTTGCTGTTGAGCAGGTTCAGCTGCGCGGTGGTGGCCTTCTTCTTCGATTGGGTCTGATTGAGCTGCTTGGAAGTNTGNTCGATTTCCTGCTCCAGCTTCTTCTTGTTGGCTTCGAGGGTCTTGCGGTCCTGACCCCGCAAGGGGGCGGCGCACAGCAAGAGCGCGCAGAGCAAGAGGGTGATATGTTTGAAAGACATCATACTATTCCATGTATAAAGCCACGCTGTCGGCCATCATCTGCCGGCTTTCGCGCAGAAGCCCGTGGTTGTATTCCACGCGGGTGCCGGCGTCGAAGTTCATCGGATAGGTGAGACTGCCGTTCCACTTCACCTTGGTATAGCGGATACGCGCCTTGATCATTTCCTGCCCGTCGAGCGAAAGCCGGCATTCAAAACCGTTGTCCTCGCGGTAGCGCATCTCGGCCTGTATCTCGCTGCCCTTCTCCTTGTAGGCCACCGTCAGGCCCCGCAGACGGAAATCGTCCTTGCCCACCACGGCCCGCCAGGCGATGCTGTCGGAGACGATGCCCTTTATCGTCCAATCCTCGTCCGTGCTCGCGGACAAAGTCCGCTCGCCCGTCAGCATCCCCGTATCCACCTGCCTCAGCAACAGACACTGCGCCAGGCGGAAAACCTGCGGCAGCGAACGAGAGTCCTCCATAGCGGTGTCGCTGTACACCACCGCCGAGTTCTCGAACTTGTTCCAGAGGATGAGCGTGTCGGGCGTGAGACGGTAGCGGAACGGCTCGATGAAGAACTTGGTGAAGTTGCCCCAGATCACCGCACCGTCGGCGATACGCAGCTGCCCGCCCAGCGAGACCTCGTTCTTCCCGAACTGGAGACGGATGTCGAGCGGCGTGGAGAAATTCTCGAAACGGGTGTTGTACTGCATCGCCTTGAGCAGGATGAAATCCACCGAATCCCCTGCCTGCAAGGCAATCTCCTCGTCGAGCACGAAACTCTGGTTCTGCCAGGCGGTATCCTTGCGCTCGTCCTGACACGCCACCGCGCCCCACAGACAAAGGCACGCCAGCAATCCGCGCAGCGCGCCGCGCACTTTATCGTTCAGTCTATCCATTTTTCGGGATCCTCCATTTTTTGCCGGATGCGGGCCTGTTCGTCGGGGCGGGCGTGCGCGGCGGCCTTTTTCCAACAGTCCGCGGCCTTGCCCCGGTCGCCCTCCTTATACAGAATATCGCCGTAGTGCTCCCACACCGTGGCATCCTTGTCCGCCCCGTGGTCCAAGGCGGCCTTGACGTATGTCCGGGCCTTGTCGTAGCGCCCCATGCGGAACAGCACCCAGCCGTAGGTGTCGAGGAAGGTGGCGTTGGCGGGCTGTTCCTTGCACAGCTTGGCCGCCAGCATCTCGGCCTTGCCCAGTTCCCTGCCCGCCAACGCCAGATAGTAGGCGTAGTTGTTGCGCACATAGGGGTCGTCGGGATCGAGCTCGAACAATCTTTCGTAGGCCGCGAGGCTTTCGTCGAGGTGACCGAGTTCGAAAGAAGCGTCACCGATAAGTTGCAGGTTCACCTTGTCGACGAAGGGCTCGCGGCCATAGTTGCGCGCGAGGCTGCCTTTGGCGTATTCGAGCGCGAGGGCGGAATTTCCGCGCATGGCCTCGGCCAAGGCCGCATACATCAGGGGAGCGGGCTGTTCGGGAAAACGTGCGGCAGCCTCGCGCGCAAAAGAACGCAGACGCGCCGTGTCGCCCGACACCTGACAGGCGTAGAGCGTCAGGTTCCATACCGAGTAGACCGAGGAGTCGAGCGACAGGGCGCGTTCCAGGAGCGGAAGCGCCTCGGCGGTCCTGTCGGTAAAGAGCAGGAACTTGGCGTGGGCGAAGAAACCCTGCGGCTCGTTGGGATGCGTGCTGTTGAGCGCCTTGAAGAGCCGCGAGGCTTGGGATAGGAGCTCCGACGCCTTATGCTCCTCGGTGTCGGCATAATAGGTCTGCAACATCGTCGCCTTGGTCTGGAAATCGAGCGCGGGATTCGACACGGCCTTCTCCAAAGCCAGGAAAGCCTGCCTGCCGTCGCCCGTATGCCGGTAGTAGTCGGCCAGCGAGATGTAGATATAGGGATCGTCCGGCTTGATTTCGAGCACCTTCTTGAGACAGGCCAAGGCCGGTTTGTATTTCTTCTCCTTGATGTACATCTGCGCCAGCATCTCCCAGTACTTGGTCTCCCCGGGCATGGCCGCGCACGCACGCTCTATCTCCGCCCGGGCCGCCTTCTCGTTGCCCATGCCCATGTAGAGCTTGTATTTCTGCATGGTCCATTCGTCGGTAAAGCCGAGCCGGGCCTCCAAACGGTCGTAGACCTCTATGGCACGCGGCAGGTTCTCGGAGAGCACATACATGTTGGCCTCCTCGTAGAAATAGTCGGGATAGTAGGGCTTCAACTCCTGCAAGCGGCGGAATATGGCCGCGGCCTTGGCATATTGGCGCGTGTTCTTGTATATCTCGGTGACAAGCAGGGCGAACCATTCGTTCTGCGGGTCGAGGGCGCTGGCCCTCTCGGCATACATCAAGGCCTGCGAGAACTGTTTGCGTTCGGAGAGCAGAACGGCCACCTGATAGGCGGCGGTGGCGTTTTCGGGGTCTTGGTCGAGCAATGAGAGATAGAGGTCCAGCGCTTCCTGCGGCTTCTCGCTGATATAGCGTGACGTGGCCTCCATAAAGAGCGAATCGAGGGTAGTTCTCCCGTCGTCCGCCCGCGTTTCCCGCGCCGCGGCCGTAGCCGCGACAAAGACGCACGCGGCAACGAATACGGAAATCCTCACCCTTTTCTTCATAGGCTTATTCTTCTTGGCGGCCCGGAGCCTGCACGCACGAGTAGTCGCTCAACGCGAAGACGGAGGCCGCACCGCTAATTTCGGATTTTTTTCCGAACATGGAACATGCCGCACCCGTATGCCGCATACACACCTCCTCCTGCAAGATGCTTTCACAGAGGCGCGAATCGGCGATGTCACACCCCTCCCCCATGCTTACATAAGGCCCTATCACCGAATTTTTTATCCTTACANCCGAAGCGATATGGCAAGGCGGAATCACCACGCTGTTTTCGAGTTGCGCCTGCGGCGACACAAAATGNCCCTGATGTTCGAGCACGCGCGTATGGGTCTGCACGGTGGCCTGCTGGTTGCCGCAGTCGAGCCACTCATCCACCTCCGCGCTATAAAAACGCAAGCCTTTGTCCAGCATGTTCTGCAAGGCGTCGGTAAGCTGATACTCCTTGCCCTTGCGCACATCGTGGTCGATGAGATATTGCAGTTCGTGACGCAGGTTCTCGCCGTCCTTGAAGAAATAGATGCCGATGATGGCCTGGTCGGAAACCCTGGTCTTGGGCTTTTCCACAAAGCCCTTGATACGGTTGCCCGCATCGGTAAGCACCACGCCGAAAGCCGAAGGGTCGTCCACCTTCATCGTCCATATCACCGCGTCGTGCCCCAGATCCAAGGGTGTGGAGCAATAGACGATCGTGTCGGCGAAAGCCACCACCACAGGCCCCTGCAACGAATCGGCGGCGCAGAGAATGGCGTGCGCCGTGCCCAATGCCTCCTCCTGATAGTAGATGCGGCCTTTCGCCCCTATCCTGCGGGCCGACTCCAACACGGCCTTCTCGGCTTCCTCGCCGAAATGCCCCATNACGAAAGCGATTTCGTCCACGGGATCTTTCACCGCTTTCGAAATCTCTTCCACCAGATGTTCCACAATCGATTTCCCCGCAAGCCTGATAAGGGGTTTGGGGGTGGTGAGGGTATGCGGGCGCATCCGCTTGCCGATACCCGCCATAGGAATCACTATCTTCATTTTCGTATATCCTTTATGCCGGTATGCCCGAAGCCGCCCTCGCCGCGGTCGGTGTCGGAAAGACTGTCGGCGGGGAGCCAGTCCACTTTCTCGTAGCGGGTCACAATCATCTGCGCGATGCGGTCGCCGCTGTGTATGGTGAAGGGCTCGGTGGAGTGATTGATGAGTATCACCTTGATTTCGCCCCGGTAGTCGGCGTCGATNGTGCCGGGCGCGTTGAGCACCGTCACCCCGCTCTTGGCCGCCAGCCCGCTGCGGGGACGCACCTGCGCCTCGTAGCCCGCCGGCANCTCGATATGCANCCCCGTGGGAATCAGGGCATACGCACCCGGCGCCAGCACCACAGGCTCGGGCAGGAAAGCCCGCAGGTCCATGCCCGCCGAAAGTCCGGTGGCGTAGGCAGGAAGCTCGTTGTCGGAATGATTGCAAATCCTTATATCCATATCATCCTACAATTCAAAAGGTTATACAGCTACCGCAAAATCGCGCAAAGCCTCGTTGAGCGTGGTCTTGGTGTCGGTCGACGCCTTGCGTTTTCCGATAATCAAGGCGCAGGGCACCTGATAGGTTCCCGCGGCGAACGTCTTGGGCAAGGTGCCGGGAATCACCACCGACCGCGGCGGCACCCAGCCCCGGTAGGTCTTGGGCTCCGCACCGCTCACGTCCACGATATGCGTGGAACCCGTGATGCACACATTGGCCCCCAGAACCGCCTCGCGGCCTATCTGCACGCCCTCCACCAAGATGCAGCGCGAGCCGATGAAACAATCATCCTCCACAATCACGGGACGCGCCGACAAAGGCTCCAAAACACCGCCTATGCCCACGCCCCCGCTCAGATGCACATGCGCGCCAATCTGCGCGCACGAACCCACCGTGGCCCAGGTATCGACCATAGTGCCCGCACCCACACGCGCGCCTATGTTCACATAAGAAGGCATCATCACCGCCCCCCTCTCCAAAAACGAGCCGTAGCGCGCCACCGCGGGCGGCACCACCCGCACGCCGGCTTCCTCGAAGCCCCGTTTGAGNGGAATCTTGTCGTGATATTCGTAAGGGCCCACCTCCAGCACCTTCATGGAAGCCACCGAGAAATAGAGCANCACGGCCTTCTTGACCCATTCGTTCACCTGCCACAACGTGCGTCCGTCCTCTTCGCCCGCAGGCTCCGCCACACGCACCTCGCCCCTGTCGAGACANGCTATCACCCTCTCCACCGCCTCTTTACAANACGCTTGGGAGAGCAACGCGCGATCTTCCCACGCTTTCTCTATCAAANCTTTCAGTGACTGCATGACGACTCGGTTTCCTGATTACTGTCCAGCGACTGCAAGCGCGCCGATATGGTATTGACCGCAACCCCGTATTCCACCACAGACTCGGCCACAAGTTCCACCACGGGCTCAAACGCANCCGCAGGCCGCGGACGTTCCGTCGCCTCGGGCAACACCTCGCGGAAATTCTCTTTCCGATGTTTCTCCTCTATCGCCACCACCCGGCTCTTGTAGGCATTCTCCGCGGCCTGCTGCTCGGCCGCCTTGATCGACTGGTCGAGCCCCTCGCCCCACACTTCGCTCCCCACCATAGCCGCCACCTTATAGAGCCGCTTGCCCTGCTGACGGATCGTGTCCTGCACCTGAAAATTGACGCGGAACCGCTCCCGCTGGCACCAGTCTATCAACTTGCTCTTGTAGTTCCAATCGCGCTTCTCCATTTCATCCATATCGATATGGACCCCGATGATGCGCTTTTGNATGATTTTTTCGGCAAAACGNTAGCCNTTGTCGAGGAACACCGCCCCCATGAGCGCCTCCAACGCATTGCCGTCCACCGACTTGAATCCCCCCGCCCGCGCGTCGATATTCAGCAGCTCGTGCAGCCCCATTTTCAAGGCCACCTTGTTGAGCGTGGCNCGGCTCACCATTTTCGAGCGCATCTCGGTNAGGAAACCCTCGTCCTCGTGCGGATAACGCTTAAANAGATAATGCGCCACCGCGGTGCTGATGACCGAGTCTCCCAAGTATTCCAGACGCTCGTTGTTGCTCTTGACCGTGCCCACCACGCGCGAAGCCGACTTGTGCCGGAAAGCCAGGCGATATAAAAAAATATTCCCGGGATAGAACCCGAGAATATTTTTCACAGCCGTATACATTTGCTTCTCTTTCGAAAACGAAGCAGCGAGAAATCCCCACATAGGCCGTTAATCTACATACTTCCTGATAGCGATCGACACATTGTGTCCACCGAACCCGAAGGTGTTGCTCAACGCCAGGTTCACCGTGCGTTTCTGCGCCTTGCCGAACGTGAAGTTCAGCTTGGAATCGAGAGCGGGATCGTCGGTAAAATGGTTGATGGTGGGAGGAACGATGTCGTTCTTCACCGCCATGGTGGCCGCGATGGCCTCGATAGCCCCGGCCGCTCCGAGCAGGTGTCCCGTGCAGGATTTGGTGGAGTTGATGTTGATGTTATAGGCGTGTTCGCCGAACACCTTGACGATACCCGTCACCTCGGCCACGTCGCCCACAGGCGTGGAGGTACCGTGCGTGTTGATNTGATCCACNTCCTCGATACGGCAACCGCTTTCCTCCACGGCAAGACGCATGGCGCGCGCCACGCTGGTGCCCTCCGGATCGGGAGCGGTCATGTGATGNGCNTCGGCGGTAAGCCCCGCGCCCACTACCTCGGCATAGATCTTGGCGCCGCGGGCCTTGGCGTGTTCGTATTCTTCCAGAATCAGCGCGCCCGCACCCTCGCCCAATACAAAACCGTCGCGGTCTTTGTCAAAAGGACGCGACGCGGTGGCCGGATCGTCGTTGCGCGACGAAATGGCGTGCATGGCGTTGAAGCCCGCCACGCCGGGAATGCTCACCGCCGCCTCCGAGCCGCCGCATACAAAAGCGTCGGCCTTGCCCAGACGGATATAGGTATAGGCGTCGGCCAAAGCGTTGGCCGAAGAAGCGCAAGCCGAAACGGTGGCGAAGTTGGGACCCCGGAAACCGTTCTTGATGCTGATATGGCCGGCGGCGATATCGGCAATCATGCGCGGAATGAAGAAAGGACTGAAACGCGGTGTGCCGTCGCCGGTGGCGAATTCCGAAACCTCGGTAAAGAGGCTCATCAAACCGCCGATACCCGAAGCCCAGATAACACCCACACGGTCTTTATCCAAGCCCTGCGCCGAAAGCAGCCCCGCATCGGCGATGGCCTCGTCCGAAGCCACGATGCCGTATTGCGAATAGAGGTCGTGCTTGCGCGCCTCCTTGCGGTCCATATATTGATTTATATCGAAATTCTTGACCTCGCAGGCAAACTGCGTCTTGAATTTAGAAGCGTCGAAATGCGTGATGGGAGCCGCCCCGCTGGTACCTGCCAGCAAAGCGTTCCAATAATCCTGAAGATTGTTCCCGATAGGAGTGATAGCTCCCATACCGGTAATAACCACTCTTTTAAGTTCCATGTACAAAGTCTAAGGTTTAGAGAGAAAAAAGGCGGAAAACAAGCCCTATATAAATATAGTTGTCTTCCGCCCCTTTTCGATTTTCTCGAAAGCTTATTTCGCGTTGGCTTCGATAAACTTGATGGCGTCGCCTACGGTAGCGATCTTTTCCGCCTGATCGTCGGGAATGGAAATATTGAATTTCTTTTCAAATTCCATAATCAACTCTACCGTATCCAGAGAGTCGGCACCCAAGTCGTTGGTGAAGTTGGCCTCGAGGGTTACTTCCTTTTCGTCTACACCAAGCTTATCAACGATGATAGCTTTTACATCACTTTCAATCTGAGACATTTTGTTCGTTTTTTATGGGTTAAACTGTTGCAAAGAAACAGTTTTTTTTTGACATATGCTAACCGGGGCCCTCATAACTTATCAACGGGAGTTGTTAATTTTTTTTCGGGTAGGGTTTAACACACATTTTGCGTATATTCGCGCCGCGTTTTGGGATTGGTGAAACAGACCTTAATATATGGAGGAAGCCTTACCCTCTGCACGGATCGCCTTGTTCGCTTCCGGAAACGGAAGCAACGTGCAACGGATATGCGACTATTTCCGCGGGGATAGCCGCATCCGACCCGTCGTTCTGGTCTGCGACCGCCCCGGGGCACCCGTTTTGGAACGCGCCGCACGGCTCGGCCTCCCCGCCCTGCCCGTCAGCCGCCGTCAACTCAACGATTCCGCTTTTCTGTTGCCGGCCCTGCGGGAGCATCAGGTAAGCCACCTCGTGCTGGCGGGATTCCTGTCGCTNGTGCCGCCTTTCCTTATCGCGCGCTACCCCGTGCTGAACCTGCATCCCTCCCTCCTGCCCGCTTTCGGAGGCAAAGGCATGTATGGAAACAGGGTGCACCGCGCCGTGCTGGCCTCGGGCTGCAAAAAGAGCGGCATCACCATACACGAGGCCAACGAACGCTACGACGAGGGAAAGGTGATTTTCCAAGCCGAATGCGAAGTGTCGCCGCAAGACTCCGAACAGACGCTCTCCGAAAGGATTCACCGTCTGGAACACCGCCATTTTCCGCAGGTGATAGAGGATTGGGTGATGATGAAAGAGAACAAACCTAACAAAAATAAAGAACCGTGAATGTAACTATCATTTATGCCATTGTGCTTTTGGCTGCCTTGGGATTGGTGCTNGCACTGATTCTCTATGTGGTGGCGCAAAGATTCAAAGTGGAAGAAGACCCGCGCATCGACCTCGTGGCCGACGCCTTGCCGGGTGCCAACTGCGGTGCCTGCGGAAAGGCCGGCTGCCGCGCTATGGCCGAGGCTATCGTAAAAGACGCCTCGCTGACGGGTTGCCCCGTATGCAACGAGGAGAACCTCGGCAAGATTGCCGAAATCCTGGGTCGTGTGGCCGAGAAGTCCGAACCCCGCGTGGCGGTGGTGCGCTGTCAGGGCGGCACCTGCAACACCACGCCCAACGTCAGGTTCGANGGCTATCAGAGCTGCGCCTACGCCACCAGCGTATTTCCCGGCGAGGGCGGCTGTCCTTTCGGCTGTCTGGGACTGGGCGACTGCGTCAAGGCCTGTACGTTCGGCGCCATTCACGTCAATCCCCAGACCGGGCTTCCCGAAGTGGATCCCGACAAGTGCACCGCCTGCNGGGCCTGCGCCAAGGCCTGCCCGCGCGGCGTGATCGAAGTGCGCCGCAAACGCGAGAAAACGGGGCGCGTCGTGGTGGCCTGCGTCAACAAGCAGAAAGGCGCGGCGGCGGTCAAGGTATGCAAGGTATCGTGCATCGGCTGCGGCAAGTGCGCGCAGACCTGCCCCAAGCAAGCCATCACCGTCGAGAACAACCTGGCCTATATCAACGACGACCTCTGCGTCGCCTGTCAGCTTTGCGTGAGGGTCTGCCCGCGCAACGCCATCACCGTGCTGCCCAAGGAGAANCTGCGTCCGGNTCCGGCNCCCAAGCCCGCCGCCGCGCCTCAACCCGCTCCCGCCGCACCGGAAACGCCCGCACAGGCCTAATCGTTTAACCGTCAATCATCACTCATAAGAATATGAAAACATTCAACATAGGTGGGGTGCATCCCCACGACCAAAAACTCAACACCGAAGCCCCCGCCAAGGTTCTGCCCTTGCCCAAGCAAGTCTGCGTGATGGTGAGCCAGCACCTCGGAGCGCCCTCGCAACCTNTNGTNGCCAAAGGCGACAAGGTGAAGGTGGGCACCGTGCTCACCCAGAACGACGCGTTCCTGAGCGCGGTGGTGCATTCGCCCGTCAGCGGCACGGTCAACAAGATAGCCGACATTCCCGACGCCTCCAACTATCCCAAACCCGCTATCTTTATCGATGTGGAAGGCGATGAATGGGAAGAAAGCATCGACCGCAGCCCCGAAATCAAGCGCGAGATCACGTTGGACGGCCCCGCCATTATCCAACGGGTCAAGGAAATGGGTATCGTCGGCATGGGCGGGGCCTGCTTCCCCACGCATGTCAAACTCATGCCTCCCAAAGACGCCAAGGCCGAATTCCTGTTGCTCAACGGCGTGGAGTGCGAACCCTACCTCACCTGCGACAACCGCCTCATGCTCGACCACGCCGAAGAAATCATGATCGGCGCCACCGCCTTGATGAANGCGCTCAACGTATCGCAGACCATNATCGGCATAGAAGCCAACAAGCCCGCCGCCATCAAGCACATGACCGAAGTGGCCGCCGGCTTCACGGGCATCAAGGTGCAGCCCCTCAAAATGAAATACCCGCAGGGCGCCGAGAAACAGCTCATCAAGGCCCTCACAGGCCGCGCCGTTCCCTCGGGCAAGCTGCCTATCAACGTAGGCTGCGTGGTGGACAACGTGGCCACCTGCTACGCCGTTTATCAGGCCGTGCAGAAAAACATGCCCCTGGTGCAGCGTATGGTCACGGTAACGGGGCCCGAAGTTCCCGAACCCACCAATTTCTGGGCGCGTTTCGGCACCCCCGTCTCCGAATTCATCGCCGCCGTGGGCGGACTTCCCCAAAACACGGGCAAGGTGATTTCGGGCGGCCCCATGATGGGCAAGGCGCTGTGCAGCGACGAGGCGAGCTCGGTAAAAGGCATGTCGGGCATCCTGATTCTGCCCGAAAAGCAGGCGCACCGCCGCGAGGTATACCCCTGCATCCGTTGCGGAAAATGCGTGGAAGCCTGTCCTATGGGACTGGAGCCCTATCTCATCGCCTCCTCCGCGGCCGCCAAAGCCTTTGACCAGACCGAAAAGGCGCGGGTGATGGACTGCATCGAATGCGGTTGCTGCCAGTTCACCTGCCCCTCCAACCGTCCGCTTTTGGACTGCCTCAAACTGGGCAAGGCCACCGTGGGCAAGATTATCCGTGCCCGCAACGCAAAATAGTGTCGAATCATTAAGATAATTCACAGATATGGCTAACAATAATAAATGGGTTATTTCGGGCGCGCCGCACGTGCACGGTCCCGAATCGGTAACCAAAATCATGTGGGGCGTGGTCATCGCGCTTATCCCCGCTTTTCTCGTCAGTTTCTACTTCTTCGGCCTGCGGGCGTTGCTGGTCACCTTTGTCACGGTGATTTCGTGCCTGTTCTTCGAAGTACTCATCAATGCACTCTTCTTTAAACGTCCCGGCACGCTCCGCGACGGCTCGGCCATGATTACGGGCCTGNTGCTGGCGCTCAACCTGCCCGCCGGCATTCCCTTGTGGATGGCGGCCGTGGGTGCCTTGATCGCTATCGGCATCGGCAAATGGGCCTACGGCGGNCTGGGCAGCAACCCCTTCAACCCCGCGTTGGTGGGNCGTGTGTTCCTCTTGATTTCGTTCCCCGTGGCCATGACCACCTGGACGCTTCCCCGGCCCCTGTTCGGCGGCGGTTTCCTCGCCGACGCGGTGACCGGCCCCACCCCGCTGGCCATTGCCAAAGAGGGTCTTAAAGCGGGTCAGAGCGTAGGTGACGTGATGAGCCAGCTGCCCGCATACTCCGACCTGTTCTTCGGCAACATGGCCGGCAGCATCGGCGAGATTTCGGCCATCGCCATTCTGCTCGGCGGCCTCTACATGCTCTGCCGCAAGATCATCACCTGGCACATCCCCGTGGCTTTCCTCGGCAGCGCCTTCGTGTTCGCGGGCATCCTGTGGCTCTGCGCTCCCGACAAGTTCATGGATCCNGTCTTCCACCTGCTTACGGGCGGTATGATGCTCGGCGCCGTTTTCATGGCCACCGACATGGTAACCTCGCCCATGACCTGCGGCGGCAAGCTCATCTTCGGCTGCGGATGCGGTGTGCTCACCATTCTTATCCGTACTTTCGGCGCCTACCCCGAAGGGGTTTCGTTCGCCATTCTCATCATGAACGCTTTTGTACCTCTTATTAACCGCGCCTGCAAGCCCGAACGCTTCGCTCTCGCCAAATAATATCACCGCCATGAAGAAATTACAATCCACACTCCCCAATATGCTTTTAAGCCTGGCGCTCATCGCCGGCATCTGCGGGCTTTGCCTGGGCGGGGTCTACACCCTCACCAAAGAGAAAATCGAAGCNGCCGCGCAACAGAAAAAAGAAGCCGCGCTCAAAGAAGTGCTTCCCGCCTACGANACCTTGCAGGAAGGCAAAGTGACCCTGAACGGGGAACCCGACCGCGCGCTGGAATACTACATGGCCTACACGGGCGACCAACTCGTGGGCGTGGCCGTGAGCACCTACACCAAACAAGGCTTCAACGGCGAATTCAACCTCATGGCCGGCATCCTGCCCGACGGCACCCTCAACAAAATGTCGGTGCTCAAGCAGGGCGAGACCCCGGGTCTGGGCGCCAAGATGACCGAGCCGACGTTCTACACGCAGTTCGAGGGCAAACACCCCTCCTCTTTCCGCTTCACCGTCAAGAAAGACGGCGGGGATGTAGACGCCATCACGGCCGCCACCATTTCTTCGCGGGCCTACTGCGACGCGCTCGACCGCGCTTTCAAGGCCTTTGCACAGCTTACCGGCGAGGCTGAACCCACCGATGCGCAGAGCGGTGCCACCGCCGACGCGCAGAGCGGCGCCACACAAACCCAATCCACCAACCTTTAAAATTTGAAGAAATGAGTTCGAATATCAATCACTGGAAAGTTTTCAGCAAGGGGATCATCAAGGAAAACCCCGCTTTGGTGCTGATGTTGGGTATGTGTCCCACCCTCGGTGTCACCTCCTCGGCCATCAACGGCCTGGGCATGGGCTTGGCCACCACCTTTGTGCTCGTCCTCTCCAACATGCTTATCTCGGCCCTCAAATCGGTCATTCCCGATAAAGTGCGCATCCCGTGCTTCATCGTGGTCATCGCCGCCTTCGTCACGATTGTGGATCTCTTGATTCAAGGTTTCGTGCCGAGCCTGGCCGAAAGCCTGGGCATGTTCATTCCCCTTATCGTGGTCAACTGCATCGTGCTGGGCCGCGCCGAAGCCTTCGCCTCCAAAAACGGCGTCTTCGCCTCGCTCCTCGACGGTCTGGGCATGGGTCTCGGCTTTACGCTGGCCCTTACCCTGCTGGGCATCCTGCGCGAAGCCTTGGGTGCGGGCAAGTTCTTCGGAATGAGCTTTATCGGTGGCGGCGACGGCATCATCGCCTTTGTGCTCGCCCCCGGTGCGTTCATCATCCTGGGCTTCTTGATTGCCTTGGTACGCCGTCTTTCGGCCAAAAACTAAACCCGACGGACAAAGCGATTCTAACCCTTAAAATTCAGTATCATGGAATATATTATTTTGATTATAAGCGCGATATTAGTCAACAATATCGTTTTTGCCCAGACGCTGGGTATCTGCCCGTTCCTGGGAGTTTCGAGCAAGATTTCCTCGTCGGTGGGCATGGGCGCGGCCGTGGTGTTCGTCATCACTATCGCCACCCTCATCACCTTCCTCATCAACCAATACATTTTGGTGCCCCTCGATTTGGACTTCCTGCAGACCCTGGCCTATATCCTCGTGATTGCCGCCCTGGTGCAGATGGTGGAGATCATCTTGAAGAAAACCAGCCCCTCGCTCTATGCGGCCCTGGGTATCTTCCTGCCCCTCATCACCACCAACTGCGCGGTATTGGGTGTGGCTATCTCGGTGATTCAAAAGGAA
>WFLX010114559.1_pt1 | contig 14784 bp, 11 predicted proteins | sample 4967041 | NCBI WGS metagenome assembly WFLX01 (sample SAMN12857096, study PRJNA449069) | gut metagenome | isolation source: stool from male and female vole | host: Microtus ochrogaster | place: USA:Florida | collected 2017
TCCATCTCGAACATAGAAGTCAAGCTGCTAAACGCCGACGATAGCTGTAAAGCAAAAATAGGAAGTTGCTGGACGAAGTAAGCCTTATTTCAACATATGTTGAAGTAAGGCTTTTTTATGTTTTGCTTTAAGATTGTGACTGTTTGTTTCAAAAATTAAAGGAAGGATAGTTCAAAATAAAAAAAGTGGAGATGTACATCTCCACTTGTAAGTGTCGGATAGTTGTATTAAGCGATAGCAGCAAGAGCTTTTTCAACGATAGCGATTTTAGCAGCTTCTTCGTCAGCTTTAGCAGTGTCGCCTTCTTCGCGATGTTTCTTTTCCCAGCCTTTTAAAGAACCAAGTCTGTCATCCAAACGGTCTTTAGCGTTCTGAGCATATTTACCAGTTTCGTCGAAGTGAGCAACGAGGTCTTCGATGATTTCGTCACCGTAAGCACTTCCGCCTACTGCTGTTTCGAGAACTTTTTTGAATTCATCTTTTGTCATGGTTGCATGACCTCCCTTTTCTTTACTTTATTAGTATACTCTCTTTCTCATATTTCTATGGTTTTTAGCACTAAGAAATTTTATTTTTCTCCTATTTTTAAAGGGTTTTCATCACAATAGATCCTGAGGAGAAAAAAGTGAGAATACTACGCAATTTAATGAGCAAATTTATAAAAGCTTAGGCAATGGCAGCAAGAGCTTTTTCAACGATAGCGATTTTTTCAGCTTCTTCGTCAGCTTTTACTACGTCGCCTTCTTCACGATGTTTCTTTTCCCAGCCTTTTAAAGAACCAAGTCTATCATCTAAACGATCTTTAGCATTTTGAGCATATTTACCAGTTTCATCAAAGTGAGCTACAAGATCCTCAATGATTTCATTCCCATAAGCGGTATCGCCTACGGCTGTTTCAAGAACCTTTTTGAATTCATCTTTTGTCATGATTCCATGACCTCCCTTTTCTTTATGGAGTTATCATACACTTCTTTATAGGTATCCTTCCGCTCAACGCACTAGAATTTTTTACGGAATGATTGAAAAATTTTTTTCCCCTTTTTATCTCTTAAACAAATGATAAGACATAAACGATCACTAAAGCCAAGATCACAATTAAGGTTAGGACAACCATCCAAGTGGGACGCTTGNTGGAGGTTTCATTATTTTTTGACATGAAAAAAACCTGNCACACTTAGAAAGTAAAAGCAAGATCAGTGCTTACTTGTCTTTCCATTCTACTTTTGNTCTCAAAAAGGTAGTTCTTCTCGTATTCATAAAAATNTAAAGTCCAGTCTCTATCAAAAAATCTGTGGAGTGGAAAAATTCAGCTACACTTAAAAAGGAGGTTACTATGCAAGAGAATAAATGGATTGTCATTGTTATTTCGGCTATGCTGATTTTAAGTGCCTTAGCTGGAATTTTGGCTGGTTTAAAAGAAGAACTAGACCCACATCATTAAATCTCTCTTTAAGTGGAGATTTTGTTTAAAATGGATAAAAAAAGAGATCTCTTTGACTGCTGGGATCTCTTTTTTCTTTAAAGAGTTAATAATATTCCTCATTATCTGGAATAAACCAACCTTCTTCATCTTCAATGTAAAGTTCTTCTTGGGGCGTTTCTTCATCCTCATTTGCTGTAGAGGAAGACTGGCTAGTTACTTCTTTTGATTGTTCCTCTTTGGAATCTTGGCTAGTTAAAGCAGTGGATTCTTGAGAAGAATTGGTTTGAGAGGCTTCTTTTCCTTTATAAGCTTTCGCTTCCAAGAACGTCCAAACTTCAACTGGTTTAGCCTCATTCCAATTAATTGGGCTATCCACTCCCCAACTCGATACACTATGTCGATTGGAATCATAGCCAATTCCAGCACTTACAGGTTGACCATTTTCAATTTTATAAATGACAGGTGTGTAGAGAAAATAAGGAAAACGAGCTAAAAACGCTCGGCCCTCCTCATTGGTTGAGATGAGTGTCATATCGCCTTCATTTTCACGATACAATTCAAAATTTGTCGAATCCAAACGGTACAAATGAACATCTCCATATTGGCTTTTTGTTTGATCCAGATAAAGATTCAAAGCGGAACAAAATGGGCACGAATCCCGTTCTACCAATAAAAAGAATGTTTTTTTATCATTCATCATCGTTTCAAGTTGACTGAGAGAGATGTCTTCCATTTCAAAAGGTGTAGTAGCATTTTGGCTACACCCTGCTAAAAACACCATTAGCCCAAACAGTAAGAAAAGACTTGATTTGAAAAAATGCTTCATTTTTCTCTCCTTCTTTCGGCGGCTAAAATCAATCGGGTTACATTATTCGCTTGTTTTTCAACTTTTTCTGCCCCGTGACTTAGGGCATAAGAAAAGCTCATAGCCCGATCCGCACTCGAAAAAATAGCACTTACTCCTTCATGATATAAAAGTTCAGCTCCTGAAAGTAAAGCCCCACAAATACAAATCAAAGGAACATCTGCCTTTTTACATAAATGTGCAATCCGTGCTACGGCTTTTCCATTGATCGTTTGCGAATCTGTTTGACCTTCTCCTGTAAAGACATAATCGGCTTCTTGGATTTTTTGGAATAAACCACCTTTTTCTAGTACATCGATGCCAGAAAGCATGGTAGCNCCAAAAATTCCTAAAATCATGCCCCCTAATCCACCTGCNGCTCCCGATCCNTCTAAAGCATTCATATTTACATGAAAAGTTTGATCNATTTTCCGNTTGAGATTTTCCATCCCTTCTTCAACTTCTTTTTGTAAANTAGGATTNAAGCCCTTTTGACGACCAAATACATANGTCGCCCCATTNNGNCCCAATAAANGATTGGAAACATCACACGCAGCAATAATNGGNTTTCTAGAATNATAGTGGAAAGTTCGTTTTTCAATATAGGCGATTCGTTGTAAGTTTTGAGTACAAGGATCGAGAGGACAGCGTTGTCGATCATAAAATCCGGCTCCAAAAGCTGCTGCAAAGCCAATACCACCATCGTTTGATCCTGTTCCACCAAGACCAATGATGATTCGTTTAACATCTGGACGAGCTAAAATCTTTTTAACCAATAAACCTAGGCCATAGCTTGAGGAATTCATAGGATAGCGGATTTCAGGAGGATAGAGGGTTAAACCTACACAACTAGCTGCTTCCACACAGGCGGTTCCGGTTTTTTCATCTAATGCCCAAGTTACTGTAATGGGAAAACCATATAAGTCTTGAGTGGCCATTTTCAAGCATCTCGCTTCATAGGCATAGGCAAAGGCTTGAACCATTCCCTCTCCACCATCTGAGATGGGGATACATTCCGTTATGATATTTGGATCGGCTTTTAAAATGCCTTTTTCCATAGACCGATTGGCTTCTTCACTACTCATACAACCTTTAAATGAATCTGATGCAATTAAAATTTTCATTATGATAGCGGATACTCATGACTATCTTAAAAGAAACATCCGCCGTCTCCTTTCTTTTTATTAGTCCAAGACTAATTTCTTCAAGCGGTTAACATAATCTTTTCTCTCACTTTCCCTAAGAAATAATCTGTTAATCTACGTCGATAAAATCTATTTTTAACTCTTAATCCTAAATTATAAAAGACCTTTCATGAGAAGATATCAGCTCTAAGGTTAGTCGAGATGCCTTTGGCTTCCCTTAGATATTTGCTTTACAAAGAAAATGTCTTTTAAAATGTACCATATTTAAAATGGAATTCCTTATTTACTTTATAGGTATTCGCGATCGTAAAGAAGACAGGTTTTCTGAGAAAAAACAATAAGAAAAGGCATTAGATCCCTTAAAATATAAGGAAAAGAAGTATTCTTTTCTTTTTTTATAACAATGAAAAAGGGATAAAGAGTGGAGTAGGAACTTTTCTTTACTGAGTCACAAATCCCTTACTTTCAGTGTAAGTGACTATACTAAGACAGGAATCGCTCAGGATTCCTAATGACTTATACCCAAAAAAATTCTCTATTTTTCTATACAAGTTGAGGCAACATAGCTTGTTGAAAGGAATACCATGACAAAACACATTCTTATTGGCATGACAGGGTCTATTGCCGCTTTTAAAATATGTTCTTTAGTCAGTTCTTTAACTAAAAAAGGTTACGACGTACGCGTCATTGAAACCAAACACGCTGCGGCTTTTGTAGGACCTTTAAGCCTTGCTGCGTTAAGCCGTCATGAAGTGATTCTAGATGAGTTTGATGGGACTCACCAAGAACAAATTCCTCATATTGAATTGGCCAAGTGGGCGGATGTTTTTTTAATTGCCCCTGCGGATGCCAATGTTTTGGCCAAAGCAGCCTGTGGAATAGCGGATGATTTATTGACCAGTTGCATCTTGGCTTGTACTTGTCCTATTTTGGCTGCTCCAGCTATGAATGTTCATATGTTCGAAAATGTAGCCACTCAACAAAATCTTAAAACATTACAAGCCAGGGGATGGCACATTATTGATCCAGAATATGGCTATTTGGCTTGCCAAGATAGCGGTAAAGGTCGGATGGCTGAACCGAGTACTCTTGAAGAGGTCGTACTTGGGGTCTTAAATGAAAGCCAAGATCAAGAACAATTGCCTCTTTTTGGAAAAACCGTTTTGGTTTCGGCTGGACCCACTCAAGAATCTTTGGATCCCGTACGGTTTTTATCCAATCATTCCAGTGGTAAACAAGGGTATGCCATTGCTAAAGCGGCCAAAGCCTTGGGCGCTCAAGTTATTTTGGTTTCTGGTCCAGTCAATTTAGACCACCCGGAAGGCGTAGAGGTTATTCCTGTAATTAGTGCTTGTGATATGGAAAAAGCTGTTTTGGACAATGCGCCTAAAGCGGACTTCATTATCATGGCTGCCGCTGTAGCTGACTATCGCTTTAAAGAGCAATACGATCAAAAGATGAAAAAAGGCCAAGAGGCTATGACGCTTGAATTGGTCAAAAATCCCGATATTTTAGCCGAATTAGGAGCCCAGAAAGCGCCAGGACAAGTTCTTTGTGGCTTTGCGATGGAAACTCAAAACTTAGAAGAAAATGCACGCCATAAACTGCTCACTAAAAANTGTGATTTATTGGTAGCCAATAACCTACGGACCAAAGGAGCAGGATTTCAAGGGGATACCAATGTGGTGTCATTATTATTTCCAGATTCCATTGAGCGGTTAGGCTTAGAAACCAAAGAAGAGATTGGATATACGATTTTAAATAAAATGTTAGCCATTCAGAAAGGAAGTCATTAAGATGCTTCTTTGTATAGATGTTGGAAACTCTAATATAACTATTGGAGTTTTTGACGGGGATCAATTGATCTGTAACTATCGCATGAACACCAAAGTCCGTCGCACGAGCGATGAATATGGCTTCATGTTGGAAAACTTTTTACGCAATGCCAATGTGACGAAAGATGATATTGAAGGCGTAATTGTCAGCTCAGTTGTACCAAAGGTGATGCACTCATTTCGCAATGGCATCGTGAAATTCATTGGTATTGAACCTGTTATTGTAGGACCTGATATTCCTACGGGGGTTAAAGTGGAACTAGATAATGCTCGTTCCGTTGGGGCTGACCGCATTGCGGATGTAGCTGGGGCCATTGAAGAATATGGCTATCCTCTTTTGATCGTAGACTTTGGAACGGCAACGACATTTGACTACGTGGATGAAAATGGGGTATTCAAAGCAGGAGCCATTGGGGTAGGTATTGAAAGTGGAGCCAATGCTCTTTGGGGACAAACGGCTCAATTGCCTGAAATTGAAATCAAAAAACCCCAGAGTGTTTTAGGAAAAAATACCCAAGCTGCAATGCAAGCTGGTATTTTTTACCAATTTTTAGGTGGCTTTGAAAAAACCGTGGATGCTTTTCGCCAAGAAACCAATCAAAACTTTAAAGTCATTGCGACGGGAGGACTAGGTCGCGTTATTTGTCAACATACCGATTACATTGATGTCTATGATCCTAGATTGATTTTCAAAGGCTTAAAAGCGATTTATGAACGCGCAACGCAAGATAAAAAGATTCAAGATAAACCAGCAGAGGAAGAATTTGGCATTCTTGAAATTTAAGGGAAATGACTCTGTTGGGTTTTATTCCAAGNAANAGAGNCNTTTTCCTGTTTAGAACAAATTTTTNNGAAAGAATAAGCTCTTTCCTACAAANTCCTTTTTAAATTATGAATAAAACATTAGACCAAGACCAACGTTTAATCGATCCGCAAAAGCTAGAAGCTACAAAAGAGCGGATTGAAAAATTTGAACCAATTCATAGTGAATTGAAAAAACAGTTTTCTCATTACGAAAAACAAGCGAATCTTTTAGCTCAAGAGGTTCCTTTACTAGAAGAATTAGCCAAATGGTATTTTAGTCCACAATGGTTAGATGACTATGCCCTAGATGAATATGGTCATTTCGATCATTTGAAACGAGGTGTTCTTAGTCAAGATGAAGTAAGCAATCTTCTTGATCAATATCGTGAATTGGCAACGGATCTACAAACCATTGCNAAAGCGATTTTAGATACCACAAATGGGACACCTCCACTTCCAAAACCCGAAGACTAAGACTAAATTTTTCTCAATCAAGGTTAAAAACAATAGAATTCGCTAACAATGATCGAAATAAAATGAGTAAGCTGTCCTTTTTGNACTCATAAAGTAAAGGCAACTTTAATACATNGAGTAAAAATAAATTCTCTAACCGCAAGGTCNACCTTTGCGGTTTTTCTTTAATTTTTTGAAGCTGGAATCTTAAACCAAGACACGAAAAAGCTAGGTCNAAACCTAGCTTAAAGGGAAAGTGAGTAATATTTTATTTCTTGATAAACCGTTTGCCTCCTTTAGATAAGGCAAAGGTCATTAATCCAGAACTCAATAAAATCAATGCCCATTTTTGAAGTGAAACTTGAATGGCAGTATCGGGTTTATTGGAACTGATTTTAGAAGATGAGGTTTGAGAAACGGTGTTCGTATCCGGTTTTTGACTTTCCTCATTGGGTAAGGGTGGTTCCTCTTCTTCGAGTCGATTGATGCATTGTAATTTGACTTTCAAACCATCTACTGGACCCTTTTGATCATTGACAAAGAGACTTCCTTCTTCATCCATAAATACTTTGATACATTGTTTGGAAAGTTTATATCCTTCTGGCGCTTGAGTTTCCTGAATGTAGATGGTTTGGCCAAGATTTAAGCGAAATTCGACCATGCCGGTTTCCATATTTCCTTTTTTGGTTTCAATAAGCTGCATCGCTTCTGGGTCTTTAAAGGAAGAAAACGCAAAGTCTTTGTTTAAAATTGGCTCTTTATTGGCATCAACTTTTACAATACAAAGATCGGGAAGGGGATACGCTTTCGCTTGAATGCACAAGAAGTCCTCAGCACAATTTTTCTCATTGTTCCAAGCGGGAAGCATCGCCATGAAGTTTCCGACGAGTTCGTATTGGGCTGGATCACTGACACAAAAGAAGTAAAGACCATAGGGTAAGTGTTCAAAGATCGCTTTTCCTTCTTCATTGACTAAGCTACTTGCATAGGGACTTTCATTGCTTTTTTGAGAGGCTAAATATTGAAGGGCTTCTTTCATCTTGGTGGCATCATCCAGTTCATCCACTTGCAAAGTACAATCCTGATAGGGTTCTAAAAAAGTGAGGGTATCGCCATCGCTACTCGCACATCGATAGGCATCAAAGCGAACCCCTTGATAGGAACGTCCCATACTGCTTTCTTCTAAACGAATCTCAATCGTGCCTTCTAGGCTCTGCGCTTGTAAATGGATGGGATTTACGATAGTCCAAAAACTTATCCAAAGACAAAGAAATCGTTTAATCATTTCATTCCTCCTTTCTAGCGGCGTTTGGCCGCTTTTTTCGTTGATGCCATAAAAAGAAACCAACTAGAAGAACAAGGCAGATAGGCCAAAGACGAAAACAGATTTCTCGCCACGATCCAACAGCAGCTTGATTTTTTACTTGAATCTTTTCCTGGCTTTCTTGCCAAGGAATTCGCTGACCAGTAACCAATAAGCGATGATCGTTGATGCCATAAGGCGTACAGGTCATAAGAGTGACAAGATCTTGATTGTCTTCAATGGCCAAGGCGTTTTTTTCACTGGGTAAAATGACTTNAATGTCTCGAACACGATAGGCCAGCTTTTCTTTTGGATTTTCAATGTAGAAAGAATCCCCCACTTCGAGTTCATCTAAACGCGTAAAGAGTTCCGCTTGCATTAAACCGCGATGAGCGGAAAGCACCACCCGGGCACTAGAAGAGCCAATGGGCAAAGAGGAAGAGGGCAAATGACCAACTCCTTGACTTAAGGCTTCCTCTTCTACTCCATGGTAAATAGGAAGTTCTAAGGAAATTTTTGGAATCGATAAAATGCCCATTACCCCATGACCCAAAAGTTGCAATTGATCTTCATAACTCGCTAAGCGTTCGCTTACCTGTGCTTGTCCATTTAAGGCAAGATTCCACAAGGTAGCTTGTTCAAAACTTTTTGAAAAGTCTTGAGGGGCCATCGTTTGCATTTCTTTTTGATAACNTTGGATTTCTTGAGCGGATTGATGATGAGAAAACATCATCCATAGACTAGGCGCTATACAAAAACCTAGCCCTACAATTAGACAAAGAAGAGAAATCGAACGTTTGATCGGCACGATCTTACTGCTTCTTTTTCTTCATGGAACCTAAAAGTCCAGCTCCCACAATAATTGTTCCCGCTCCCATGCTAATCAAAGCGGTATTGCCACCGGTTAAAGGCAATTCTTTACCACTACGGTTGATGATGGAAACATTTACACTTCCTGTACTGACATTGCCAGCTTGATTGGCATTGTTCACATCATGAGTCGTCCCATCGTAGTATTCCTTGTAAGCATAAGAAGCACTTAAGGACTTTAAAATGGTTGCACCTTCTCCTTGTTTTTCAACATAACTATTGCGATCACTCGTATAGGTAGGGGTCAAAGTTAAGGCAATACAAGTAAGCGGTTTGTGATACCCTTCTGGGGCTTGTGTTTCCAATAAGTAGTAGGTTCCTTGATCGAGACCATAAATGGTAAAGGTTCCATCCGATTTGCTGACAATATCCACGCCGCTGCCGCTTGGATCGAGTACANATCCNNCNTCNTTNNCTTTNACTTTGANTTCNTTTTGACAAGCTTCATCNCGNTANAAGCGAAAGTGGGCATTNNNAAGANGNANAGGATTTCCNGATNCATCGGTTTTTTCACTGACTTTNNGNCCATCNANNTTNAAGGTAAANCACACNACACAATCCCAAGGCGTAAANCCNGTTTGNCCNGTTCCATCNCTATCNGGATTNTTGGAGTANTCNAAACGAACTTGGTTTTCAAAACCTGGTCGTCCAGTCGCACTCATAGCCTGTTCGTTGAGCTTGGCATTATAACGCACTACAATTTCTTGGCCATAGGTGCTATTGGTACTGTTAAATTCGCGATCCAAAATAGCTTTTATATCCGCAATCGAAATAGAAAAGGTTTCGCCCGTTTGACTATCTGGAGTAGAAAGAACTTGAAGAGTAAATTCATTGGCTTTTAGGGTATAGGTTTTGCTTGCTCCTATCGCTTGAATTTGAATGGAGTTTTTATCTAAGTCCAAAGCGCTATCCATCTTGTCGTGGAAGACAAGCTGATAGGTTTGATAGGCGCCAATCGGAGGAATCGTGGTGGCGTATTGGTAGGGAATGGTTTGGCCAATTTCGTAATCACCGATGTCATTCCATCCCTCATTGGCCAAATTTCCATCATCTTCTTGAATTTTTTTCTCTAAGGTTGGATAAACGCCTTTAAGTTGCAAGGTTTTATTTTCTGTAACGGTAGAGACTAAGCACAAAGAAGTGGCTTGATTTTGGGCTTTTGGAGCATCACTGGCCACCACTTCATCGATTAAGTAATAGCCCTTCTCCAGATTGGCAATGGTGTATTGTCCATTGCTATCGGTAGAATCGATGGTAATGGATGTTGGGGTAACATGACTGGCTTTCAATTGATTGCGTAATTCTTGAATAATGGTACGAAAACCACTGGTATCGGGTTCAAGACCATCGGTTAAAGAGGTAGCAAAGCTAGCAAGATAGTCTTGTGCTTGCATCGCACTGACATTGGCAGCGGCCGTCCCCATTTTGCTTCCGACAAATGTTTGTAGGGCTGCTTTGGTAGTTGCTACGAATTCATAGCGATAAGAGGTTTCCCCAGGAGCCACACTCACACTAAAGAGAGGATAGAGTTCGAATTGTCGTCCCGCTAAACTTCCAGCACCCCCAGGCGATAAGGTGATGGAGGCAGTATCAGATAAAATCGGAGTTTGTAAAGTGGAAAAAGAGGAGGCTTGAATGGGAAGGGTAAAACTTGGCGCAAGGAGACTAAGAGCTAAAAGACAAAGTTTTGGATTCATACAGGGTCTCATTTCTAAAAAGAAAAGCAGTGAAAGATAGAAGAAAGATAGGAAATAAAGATAAAAGATTAATTGAAAGATGAGATATTAAAAAGAATAGAAAGTGAAAAGAAAAATAGAAGTTAGATAAGAAAAATAGAGAAGATTAATGAAGCGACTTCTTTTTTAGTTTACGTGTGGTAGAAAGACCATACCAAACACTAAACGTTCCAAGAGTTAAGCAAAAAAGCGCACTTTGGCTTCCAGTGTGGGGAAGCTCGTCTTTCTCTAAAGGCGTATTGACGCTTTCAAAGGTGATAGTAACCAAATCATTTTCCTTGATCCAAGAAAAACCATTCGTTTTACTTTCACGAATAAGATAGTTTGGTTTTCCTTTTTCTCCTGAGTAGGTCAAATTGTAGGGGCGTACGATTAAGGCGTATCCACTTTCCGTTTGCAAGGTGGAAGTAGAGGAAGTGTTCGGTTGCGCATTGATAACATACTCTGGTTTTACCCCATCCTCGTATTGGGGTAAAAGATATCCATCTGGTGCTTTGGATTCGCACAGTACATATAATTTAGACGGTTCTAAATTTCCAAAGGTCGCGATCCCTTGAAAATCTGTTGTGGCTTGGGCTACAAGCTTTTTTTGATCGAGAGCATTGATGGTATCAATGGTGTACAAATCAAACACCGCTTGACTTAAAGGAACTCCACTAGGATCAGTCTTATAAATTTTTAAACCATAACAGTCTCCAAGATCTTGAATGGTCAACGTGTGATTGGCATAGGTAACATAGGCATTTTCACTGGGACAATTGGCCGTAATGGAGGAACCCGTCACCGTAAAAACGGCTTTGGTGGTATTGATGTGATAGCCTTGAGGCGCTTTGGATTCCCAAATGGTCCACGTACCATTTTGATCAAAGGTAACCTCTCCTTTTCCAGAAGAGTCTAAAGCGATGACTTGGATATGGCCTTTTGGATCTTGAACGGAAAACTCTGCTCCTGGTAAACCAGTCGCGTTGGCGCTGGTTTTGGCTAAGCGAATTTTGGCCTTTCGATTTTCGATGGTTGGTGCTTTATAAACCTGAAAATTGGTCTGGGTCGTATTGGTTGCCGTGGGCTTTAAGCCAATCGCATACACTTTATCATTGATTGCATACCCACTTGGCGCTTGAATTTCTTGTAAAGTGACCACACCAATGGGAAAGACCGCTAAAGAAGGATTGTCCACAGGTCGAGGGAAGTCATAGTCCGCTTGATAAATATGAGCTAGATCGGCTTTGACTTCCCCATTGGCATCCGATTTCAATTTCCAAGAAGCGATCGGAGTAGCGTTTTGATAGGCTGAGGGTGTACTTGGATCAATGGCATAATAGCGCAGTTCAAAAATTGCATTGGCTAAGGGTTGATTGGTAGACCCATCAATCTTTTTGGCCAAAAGATTTACCGAACAGTATTGAGGAGAGTCGTAAACTAAAATTCGTACGGGCGATTGAGCGGTGGAATTTTCCGTAACTTCGATAGGATAGGCGGTTGGATCAAGCGCAAAGCCTTTAGGGGCTTGCGTTTCCTTGGCCCAATACGTTCCAGCACTGTCTACCTCCAATACTTCGCTGCTTAAATCCTTGCCAATGGTTAAAGTCGTTATTTTTTGTCCAGAAGCATAGCTTGATCCCTTGCGAATTTCATACTTTGCTCCGACTAAGGAGTAGTTTTGTTGACCCGTATTGGAAAGAATATCATCGCGGGTCGTTTTTAAAAGTTGTAAAGCGGGTTTTAAGGCAATCGGTGGGGTGTCTTGAGGTGGCGTTTCAGGCGTTGGCTCTTCGTAGCGTCCAAAGGCTAAAGGTTGAAAAGTCGTAGTTTGATTGAGATGGTTTAAGCCCGTTCCAGGAAAATTGGCCACATAGGCCTTGTAATTTTGAGGGTCGGGCAAGCTTTGAATGCGATCCCAAATGGCTTTTAAACCGGTACGCCACATTTTTCCATTGAGTTCACCTTGAGAAATGCAAGTGTTGCTAAAGGCGAGACTGACTAAATCATTGGTGATGATAATTTGTTGTTCAGTAGACCAATCCCCTAAAGCATTGCCAGGACCGGCAAAGCCATAATAGAGCGCTTTACGCAAAGCTGCATCATCCACTAAATCAATAGAGGAAGCCACCGCATTGCGTTTGGGGGGCGCATTTAAATAGGAAGCACAAAAGGCATGTTGGTTGTTGGATAAGATCCAGATGTAATTGCTGATGTAATTTCCAAAGATGGAGATGTTTTGATACAACATCGAGGAAACCACCGATACCGATTCATTTATCGTGGATCGTGCAGCTGCTCGCGCTTGACGTTTTGGCGTGGAGCTTGGTTGCATGGCTGATTTTTGTAAAAGAATGGCTTCGGGAGTACGAAGTAAAAATGTTTCGTTGAATAAATTTTCCGGTAAGTAGGCTTCCTGATCAATTTGATCCAAAACCCCTAAGCAATAAGCCAAAGCGGTACGAAAGTAAATCCAGTTGGCTTCATAACCCAGTTGGCAATCACTTTGGATTTGTTCAAGACTCGTGTGAAAGAAATCAAATAGCTCATCTACCCGCATGAAAGGAAGACGTTTAACAAGAATTTTTAGATCACTAGAGGAATAGCCAAAATATTGCCCTTCCTCCAAAGGAATTTCCTCTTCCTCCTTGGGCTTTTCATCCTCTTTTTCTAAAGGTGCTTGAAGGATGGAATCAATCGGTTCGTCTTGATTCGCATCTTGATCCAATGATTCTATGGGTTGATCTAGGTTTTCAGAAAAATCCAAAGACGGCTTTTCTTCAAAGGAATCCGTTCCAAGAAGTAAGTCATCTTTTCCTTCTGCCTCTAACTCGTCTTGTTTCAAACTGGGTTCTAAAATATCCTGTTGATCGAGATGGTCGTCATTTTCTAGATCGGGTTCTTTGGAAATCAAAGTCTCTAGGGGCTCTTCGTCCTCATTTTCAATGGGATTTTCGCTTGTTGTCTCTTCTTTCCCCATGTTGAAAGAGTCTTGAGATAAGGGAAAGGAAAGAGACGTAAGAGATGAACGAAGAGAAGAAGACGCAGAGATTGGAAGAGGAGCGAGAGTACTTTCTGGTTTGACTTGGTTTTTAAAGGTGGCTTCAATGCAAAGATTTTCTTGTAAAACCAAATTTTGGCTCCAAGTCGTTTGATTTAAAGTCAAGGGAATCGATTGGTGATTCATTTCAATGGTTTGAATTTCACTTGTAGTTATCGCTTCAACTTGAATAGAAGAATTGTACGGCAAGGACAATTGAAGCACTTCGTCTTGATAAGTGGTATACACCTCTTTTCCATAATGAAGTCGCAAGTGGCCAGGTCCATGAGCCTGCAACGCAATTTGAGGCGTAGGCGGCTCTAAGGCTTGAACAATTGGACTGGAAAGGACACTGAGTAGACACAGTCCCCATTTAAAAAATGTTTGAAGCATTGATCGTTTCCTTTCTACAGATGGTTCTAGAAGCCATCCTTCAAACACTAAAAAAGGGATCCCTAGCTACTGTACGCTAAGACAATTGGTGGGGTAAAGAGCTTTTTAACCTTTTAGATATGTTTTAAATACGCTAAAAAATGGAATTTTCATCCTTTCGTCTTTCCTTTCTCAACCAAAAAGAAAAGACGATGCCATCGCATCGTCATCAAAACGGAAACCTTATTTAAGCCAACCATCAATTAAACTGGATACCAAATTTCCCGCCAAATCTTCCACTTGTTGACTCATCTCTGGGGCTTTATTTCCTAGTAAAGAGCGAGTAAGAGCCTTCGCACCTTGGCGACCGATGGTTTTCACGGTATCTTCGAAGCTAGATGAAGAGGGATTTTGGTGACTTTTCGCTGAAGTCTTCGTGCTTGAGGTAGGTGAAGTTTTCGCCTTACTTTGGCTGGTTTTAGAACTCGTTTTAACACTCGATTTTTGAGGAGTAGAAGATGTAGTGTTTGGATCGGACAGCTTTTTATCGGGCCGAATGACTTGACCCACGGGTTGGGAAGAAAAGGCACCGACAAATTGCCCCGCCCCAGTCGAATTTTCTTTGGCTTTTTGAGCAGCTTTGGTGGGTTCTACGGTAATTTTAGAAGAACTTTTTTCGGAGGCGTCCAAAGCTTTTGATTTAGCTGTTTTTTCTTGTTTAGAAGCCGAAGCTGTTGAAGTCTTAGAAGCGACTTTTGTAGTTTTTTTGGACTCTTTTGATGTCGAACTTTTGGAAGCTCCACTCGAAGTGGTTTTCGTGGTTTCCTTGCTTTGGTTGGAATTGTTAGAACTCTTAGAAGCTTGGTTAGAAGTCTTCGTGGTTTTGGATGTCTTTTGTTCCAAGCTTTTTTCTGATTGTTTGGTTTCTTGCGAGGAAGTTGATTTTGAGGCATATCGTGAGCCGCATAGTGGCCATCGGT
>WFLX010091949.1_pt1 | contig 14782 bp, 17 predicted proteins | sample 4967041 | NCBI WGS metagenome assembly WFLX01 (sample SAMN12857096, study PRJNA449069) | gut metagenome | isolation source: stool from male and female vole | host: Microtus ochrogaster | place: USA:Florida | collected 2017
GCCAAATAGAGGGATTGACAAGCATTCATCTTTGCTTCATCGGCAGCCTTAAACATCTCCTCGAAATCAGAGGCCACCTCAACTTTCGCCACACATGCACCAATGCGGATGGAGACATTCACGAATTGGTCAAGTGGATAATCCATCTCATATCCACGTTCTTTCACGGCCTTCAATACATCGAGAGCATAATCCATAGCCTCATTATATGCCACACTTTTCATGGTCTTAGAATTTTTTATTTTTCTTCTCGCAAAGTTAATGCTTTTTTCTTGATTAGCCAATGAAATGGTTCTAACTTTTTGCTAAATAAGGAGGAAAAGTGAGTTATAGTATATAAAATAATGGATACTCACAAAGGAGTAAAAAAGTTATGGATTTTGGCCAAACAAACTCGAAATCTTGATAAAATCCAGGGAAAATACATATTGACTATCAATGACTTGAAAAATCGGAATTTGTTTGTATCTTTGGCCAATTATACAAACAAATCAATCGGACAAACAAATTTTCTTTGTTTATCCGATTGATTGTCTTTTATTTCGGCGCGATGTGGCGATCAATATTCCTCTTCGTTGAAGTGGTATTAAGAATATTAGTTATCAGCGGTTTATCCATTTTCGCTTGCAATTCCGGGAAGCACAGATTTCCGAGGTATTCCTTGTTTTGCCTACAAAGATAGCGAATTTTCCTGAATATTCAATGGCCAAAATATGCTTTTTTTTCATGGCTTCGGTACACGTCACAGATATAGACAATCCCCCGTAAAATTCGTAATCTATTGATATAATGTTGATTTGACAGATATATCGTTTCTAATGAATCCGTACTTATTTCAGTCCATCAAAATATGAGGAGGGAGGCCTCTATAGAACCCGTCTCCCCTTCCCAATATGAGGTCACAATCATAGAAAAAACTGTTTCCCATGATTTTCTGGAAAATTTTCAGGAAANTTATNNGACTATTNAAGGATGGCCTCTNAATACNNTATATNCAAAANANTNAAAGATAAAAATGAATACGGAAAGTATCGTATTCGGAAAACGATTACAGACTTTTTTGATTACATTTATAAATTGATTACACTAATCGTATCAGGCAATATCAAGTGTAGCATTCCTGATAACTTCTGCAAATAATCGTTTTCTTTCTTCCTCTACAATAGGATTCGCCTCTAATACAATATAATCATCGGTATTTGCATTTGATAATGTATCTATAGGGTCGGAAGTAGGGATTGCACCTTTATCTATTACTTCTTTTTGAAGATTTCGTTTTTTACTCTTTCTGGGTAAAGGTGGAAGATGATTAGCNCTTCGGTATCTCTGTATATNTTTAATTGAGACTTCTAAGNCTCCTTNCNTCATTACTTGCTGATTTTCTTCGTATGTATAATCNGAATTATAGAAAATCCCAATCNCGGCGTATTTCTTTTCTTTCTGCAAACGCTTATAATCCCCAATGGCTTTTTGTCGGGAAACCCGATATTTGTCACAGTAAGCCGGATTCGCTACATATTTTTTAGAGGGTCGTGAGCGTTCAATAAGACTTTCACGTGGAGAGTCACCAGCCGCATTCATTACTGCATTATACAACTGCCCCTTATCTATCGGGTCATATTCATTATAACAATAGTGGTATAAATCGAAAAGTCCACAATATAGTAAGTGTGGGAATGAAATACCCGGCTTCATAACTTTTCTTAAAAGTGTGGATGTGTAAATCTTTCTTTTTCTTCCTTCTCCGTCTCTTAATTTTCTTACCCGGGAAATATAACTTATTCTTTTACCATTGGAATCATATCTCGGCTCTTTATATACGTATCTTTTTATTTCAACATAGTTATTCGGAAGAAGAATAATCGGGGTATTAGCATCTGTAAAAGGTAATGGCGTTCTTTCAAGATATTCATATTTGTCTTTATATTTGTCAAGCAATTCTTTATAAGATTTATTCCTATAGTCATTTAAAAAATCACGGTCATAGAGATTGGACTTATCTTCTTCGGAAATGTCAACTGGACAGGTGAATTGTATATTGCTTTTTCTCTCTTCTAATATACTATCTTTTTGTCCACTTATATTATAATTATTGTCTATTATTTCTTGATATTGTAGATATTCCTTATAAAAATCTTCGTGATTATAGATTTCTCCGGTATAATAATATTCACAATCTTCCTTAGAACCAATACATGCTTGCACCGGATTACTTCCACACCCATCCTTTAGATTAAGATTACAATCACCGCAAATGAAAGAGTAAATGTGCTTATATGTAATTATTGAAGTTATAGGCTTATCAAAAAAATAAAGTAATCTATACCGATTTCCTTTTATACCATGACTGAAAGTAGAGTATGCAATCGTCGGTGTTATTGAAAGAGAATCGACCAATACTTCCAACTCGTAATCAATATCATCATCCATATCTATCATCACATAAGGTATAGATTGAAAATTTGATAATGTTCTGTTCCTTTGTGTGATAGGGTAATCAGTATTGAAATTTGCAGAAAGGACATAACCATTACGAATATACTTCTCAAGTCCATTAAGTTCAATGTTCATCTTATCGTAAGTTATCCCTGGTATTTTAGGCTTATCTTTGAAGCCTTGTGTTGAAATTGTTATTTCCATATTTTAAAAATTACATTTGCCCCCAATCCTCTCAAAGAGAATATCATCACGATAGCCTCAATGAGTTAATTGCAGTAAGGTTGAACAAATTTACTATTAGCCCTACCTAAGCAAAATTATAAATAAAATTTGAGAAAACCAAATATTTTGTTATCTTTTTTTGTATATTGTTATATATTTTATAAGCAAACAATGCTTGTAAATTCATTTTTCAAAAAAGGTAATCATACATTATGAAATTTAATAATTAATACTAATTTCCTGAAATTAAGTCATTTGGCCTTGCAGGTTTCAAATATTTTTTGTATCTTTGTACCTGTAAATCAAGATAATATGGAAAATACGGCAGTAATATATGCACGAGTATCGTCTTTGGGCGATAGACAGAGTACCGAAAGGCAAGTCAGAGACCTTTCAGAGTATGCAATCAAGAATGACTTAAAAGTTGATAAAACTTTTGAGGAACATATAAGTGGAGCAAAGCGAAACATTGACCGCCCGGTGCTATGCGAATGTCTGGATTACTGCTTCAACAACGGCATCCACACACTACTATTGTCCGAATTGTCTCGACTTGGTAGGAATGTAGATGAGGTTCTTGCAAATGTTCGTCTATGCAAGGAAAAACACCTAAATATTTTCTTTCAAAAGGAAAATCTCAATATATTCAATCCGGACGGCTCTGTGAATCCATTCCTCACAATAATGATTTCCATACTCGGCACATGTGCTGAAATGGAGAGGGAAAACATTAAGTATCGTCTCAATTCCGGACGAGCCAAATACATTGCCGATGGGGGCACTATGGGTAGACCAAAAGGCTCAATAAAGACTCTGGAAGCAAAGAAAGAAGAATACAAGGAAGCCATCTCTCTTCTCAAAAGAGGTTATAGTGTCCGCAACACCGCAAAGTTATGTAATATCGGCACCTCAACAGTTCAACGGTTGAAAAATAATTTTGCTATATAAAAATTCACTATATCTGGATAATTTTTACATTATGAGGTTCGCGCGTAAGCGCATGTACGCGTGTACGCGCGCACGTTTCATAATTGATAAAATACGGAATTTGTATTAAATATGCAATATGTTTTTCAACATACACGGGAAACTTGCATAATTCATATAAAATCAGTAACTTTGCAACATCTTTCCAAGAAGACCTCTTCTAAAGAAAGATAGACATATAGAATTGGAAGCGTAATTTGCTATCCTTGTTCGCGATGAATCCTGGAAAAATTCACCATAATGAACAGAGGCCGCAGAGTACGCCTCCTCTTGATAGGTATGGCCAATGCTGTATCCCGACCACAACTGGGGATGACCATAGAATATCAAGAGCGAGAGCGACATGCCGTTGATGTTCATAAGGTCATTCCAGGAACCTATCGCGAGTTAACGGTAAATTGTTGGCTCACGCTCTTCTTTTTTATATGCCTTGACAAATAGTAACTAAAAAAACTAATAGTTAACGGCATGACAACGAAACATTATTTNTTCGANCNNNTATCATTCTTGGAATGATTGGGTTATGCTCATCTTGCAAGGGACAGAATGGACAGCACGAGCAACAATTAGTTGAGATTACCCCTGAATTTATCGATTTAGTGAATCAATACGACAACCTTTCCTCGTTTCACGAAGGCTATGCAGTCGTAGGAAAAGATAGGAAATATGGATTTATTAATACGAAGGGAGAATTGGTGATACCTTGTGAGTTTGAGAGTGCAGAGAACTTTAGTGAAGGATTCGCTACCGTGGAGAAAGATGGTAAATACGGATTCGTCAACACAAAAGGTCAACTCATAGTGCCTTGTGAGTTTGATGCTGTGGAAAATTTTAATGAAGGATTTGCTCCCGTGGAGAAAGATGACAAATACGGATTCGTCAATACAAAAGGTCAACTCATAGTGCCTTGTGAGTTTGATGCTGTGGGAAATTTTAATGAAGGATTTGCTCCCGTGGAGAAAGATGACAAATACGGATTCGTCAACACAAAAGGTCAACTCATAGTGCCTTGTGAATATGAGGGGGTGGCAGAATTTTTTAGTGAAGGATTCGCTATAGTAAGTGAAGATAGGAAATGTGGATTTATTAACACTAAGGGAGAATTGGTGACAACTTGTGAGTTTGAGAGGGCAGACCACTTTAATGAAGGATACGCTCGAGTAAGGAAAGATGACAAATGGGGATTCATCAACACAAAAGGTCAACTTGTAGTACCTTGTGAGTTTAAGAGAGCAGGCAATTTTAATGAAGGATACGCCCTCGTAGAGAATGATGATAAATATGGATGTGGCTTCATCAACACAAAAGGACAACTCGTGATACCATACGAATATCTTGATGCAAAAGACTTTAGTGAAGGATATGCCCCCGTAGAGAAACATGTCTCTGAATGGGGATTCATCAACACAAAAGGTGAAATAGTANNGCNTNGNNAGTTTGATANNGNAGANAACTTTAGTGAAGGATACGCTCGNGTANAGAAAGATGACAAATGGGGATTCATCAACACAAAAGGTGAAATAGTAGTGCCTTGTGAGTTTGATAGGGCAGAGAACTTTAGTGAAGGATACGCTCGTGTAGAGAAAGATGGTAAATACGGATTCGTCAACATAAAAGGTGAAATTGCAGTGCCTTGTGAATATGATAAAGTAGACAACTTTAGGGAAGGATTCTCTCGTGTAAAGAAAGATGGTAAATACGGATTCGTCAACACAAAAGGTCAACTTGTAGTACCTTGTGAATTTGAGATAGCAGGCGACTTTAGTGAAGGATGCGCATATGTAGAAAAAGATGGTAAACGGGGATATATTAATCAAAACAATGAATCTACCTTGTTAGAAACTGATATAAATCCCGAACAAGAAATTGCGAAATTCCTTTACCAATCTTTTTATAACAAAGATGCTCTTTCCGGTGAAATATCAAATGTAGGGTATTATAGTCTTGGATACTCTGACGAAGCAATCAAAAAATTTAAGGAATTAGGTATTGATACTGAACTCGATTATCCCAATAATGATTCTCTCTCCCAAGATAATGATTTCTACAAGCCATATTATACTGATGACTTAAATAGCCTCCTTAAAAAAGTGACGAGAGTCCTCAATAATACCGACAATTTTGAACTACTTATGCTAATGGGCTATGATTTTGAGGGAGAAGAAGAGTCCTTTAATCTTAATATTATAGATATTAACTTAGAATCTCCGGAAAAAGCCTATGTGAGAGCAAAAGAAAATCCAACAGGTGATGTATTAGGCTACTCGCTNGNCAAGAAAAACGGTAAATGGTATATTGATGATATATACGAATATCGTGATAAAGCCAAAAAAATTCTTAACAACTAAACATTTATTTCATGAAAACGAAAATCAAATCATTGACCACAATCTTATTGATAATAGTGGGATTCGTATGTTTCTCATGTGGCTCATCAAATGGCAATCAAAACAACGGCACTGAAGATTCCTCCGCTTCTCTTGCTCAATATGCTGGTACGTGGGAATTATTTCAAGTCGGAAATAGTCCAATGGAGAGTGCCACTTTTACATTGAAAATNCGTGCCAATGGNGATGCTTCCATAAAGCATGTTGCGAAANNTGGGTATAGTNATACATGGCTTGAAGAAGGAGATGGNNATGCAGATTTAAATGNAGATGTTTTGTTTGTCGAGATAACTAAAGGCAAGAGTAAAGGCACGACCATAAGACTCATCGCACAAGACGGTCAAATATATACTGCCGATGGAGAGGCTTTCTCAAGAAAATAAATTGAAGAGAAAATTTTTATGGAAGAGCATACTCCTAAACAAGATTTAACATCCCAATCAGATGGAGAGACCGGACATGTAGTACAGAAACCTTCAAGATGGATAGGGATTGTTGCGATAGTCTTGTTCGTCATTCTTGGAGGTTTTAGCGGATGTCCGTGGTACATGTGGATTGTGTTGATTCTTTTAGCACTACTGACCTTTGGAGGTATCTTAAAGTGGGTTCAGTTAGTTCTTGGTGTAATACTGCTAATATGGGGGACACCCATATTTAGTAGTAATGATGATATGAATAGTCAAACATATCAGTCATCTGAAACACAAAGTAGCAAAGAACGTAAAGAAATTGAAGGAAAGATAGAACTCATACAATCTTTACAGTCGCAGTTCGACAGAGCGGAACGTATGGGTGCGCCAGATTCCGAATTAAAGAGAATTTCTGATGAAGCATGGAGTATATATCAAGACTTACAGCAAAGAAATCTAACCTCGGAACAGAAAGATAGGTTATCCCGGATGTTTAATCTATAATTCATGAACTTAATATCTAAGGGACATTCTCGGAACAATGATATGAGGATGTTCCTTATTTATTTGCTCTTTATTCAATAACAACAACTTTATGAATTGTTATGAAGGCTTATATAACTTATCGAAAAGAAGCCATACTATTTTTATTGGCTATATTTCTTAGACCAATTCTGACGTTTGCTGATACTACGGATTTAGGTCCGATAGTTGGAGACGCTACTACTGTGAATGGAATACAGTATAATTTGTATGATGGTGAAGCATGGGTAATAGGTGGAGGAGCGGAGTCAAAAGTGCATGTTGAAATACCAAGTAGGATAACACACAAAGGAAGCACATACATTGTAAAAGAAATAGCACCGTGCGCATTTTTTGTTTTTGACCTCTGTTATGGAAAANNAACAAATCNAACCATANAAACAGTAAGTCTACCGAATACTATAACCAAGATNGGTTNTGGTGCATTTAGTGGTNATAAGAAACTTGTTGCAATCAACATCCCAAATAGTGTAACAGAAATAGAGCATGGGGCATTTGAGAAATGCTATAGTTTAGCGAGTATCGTGTTGCCGGAAGGACTTAGACAGATAAATGATGATACTTTTAGTGCTTGTAAGAGCCTTAAATCAATTGAAATTCCTTCAACAGTGGAAAAAATAGGAGAATATGCCTTTTCATTCTGTGACAATCTTGAAACAATAACATTATTGAATCCCAATCCTATTATACACGAAAATGCCCTCAATGTATCACCAAAAGTTAAAATAATTGGTGGAGGAATAATAAAGAATTTCAAGAAAAAATACAAAATATATGATAAGAATGGGAATGTTATAGGTGAAGAAGATTTCCCATAAAAAATACTTTATTTGATTTTTAATATGACTATCTTTTTAATTCCCCTTGAAAAATGATTGAAATATGATTCCCGATTTTTTTGGTATAAAGTCCTGAAACTATTAACTTTGCATACGAAAACAAAAGAGTTTATTAATATTTTACTTTTTCTTATTTTTTATGGAATCTATTCTTCAATATCTGAAATCAACAGAGATATATGATGTGTCTACACAAAAATGTTATGCCTTCAGAAAAGGTCTTGATGAGGTTGATGGTCTTTCTCTTAGGCTTGGCAACATGGTGAGTGGTTTCCCTTTTGATATAGAAGGCGTACGATTCTATAACAGCGAAGCGGCCTATATCGCAGGTGCATTCAGTGATGGGTCTCCTTTACATCTAAGCATTCAGAATGCTCTCCAACAAGAACGAAATGGCTTTATGGCAAAGAAACGTATTCGTCGAGCCAATGAAGATGTCAAGCGTAAAGATTGGGAAGATTTCAATATCATGTGGATGTTTTATGTGGTCTGGTGCAAATGTATTGGCAACAACTATTTTCGGAACTTGCTTATGTCTCTTCCTCATGATGCCATAATCATAGAGAACTCCACATTCCAGAAAGGTCATACTGCCACGTTTTGGGGTATGAAGAATGAAAAGCAGCGTTCTCTACATAAATGTCTTTATAAAACTCTAAAGAATGAGGGTCTATCCAAAAATCAAAGGAATAAGATTCTCGATTCTTACCGACTTAATCAATGGAGCAAAGAAGGCGAATATGTAGGTTGTAACTGCATGGGAAAGATTCTAATGCTTTGTCGGGATGCCTTGATTAACGCAAATCTCCCGGAGATTGATTTTGACCTCCTCCGGAGAATGCATATTAACTTCTTTGGAACTATACTCACTTTTGATAATGACAAAGTACTGAATATACGTGCTTAACAATAGTCCATCATGGAAAATTACAATAATCTTTCAAATATTCCATTAAAAGAAGTGTGGCTTCTACATGATAGTTCAAGTCAGGGTGGAGTGGCTATCCGTAATAGAGTATTTGCACAGTTGGGGAATAAAGAAGTCTCTGAGATTGCAAATGAGATTGCCGAGGCTTACAGTGGCTTCCGCAATATCATACGTGAGTTTGTGGAAAATCTAATTCACGAGGAATTGACCAAAGGAGAAACCCAAATTATGATTGAACCCGATGATGGAGATTCAACTGCATTTTTCATCTACAAAATTGGAATAGACAACGGTAGAGACTGGGCTGATACTTGTAACACATCTTTCCCTGGGGAAGAAGACACTTCAGAGGTTTTCACAGGAAGTACAATTTATGCTTCAAGAGATTATTATGGAGATATTGAATCCCTATATTCAACTGAATGGTNAGATGATATGATACCTCTGACTATTGAAAATTAAAGTCACACTATTTTCAATTTACCCACTAATAATCTATTGTTATTATGTCAATTTATGAAATGATATATAGAATCCCCTCCATCCCGGAAATTCAAGAGGCAGTTGAATTACTTTTGAATGCGGGTAATAAAGAGGGGATTCTAACAGTCCAGTATAAAAGTTGGTATGAAGTGGATGGACATCCGGTGGAATTATGTATTGAAGACAACACTGAATCAACGTCCGATAGTTTTTACGCTTACGATGAAAATGAAGACCTCACTCTGAAAATCTCCGGAATGCCAATAATCCAATTGTCTTATTATCCATTGCAAAATAATCAATGGTGGTTGCTTCTGTCACTGGATATTCCGACAAAAGCCGAATCAGAAGATATACCTTCCCTTTATTCTCTCTTTGCTCGTTCACATTATAAGTCACTTTTTACAATCTGTGAGGATGGAACTGATAATGAGAGTATTTTAGCAACATTGTGTCTGAACAACGACATAAATACAGCCTCAAAATTGATTTCATACTATATCAGATTCTATGGATGTGACCGTGATGAGCAAAAATATAACCTCAGTATATGGTGGGATGGATGTGAGGAATAATCTATCCTCTCAGACTATTGTAATTAGGGATATAACGTGCATAAAATGTTTCCGTGGTCAATATTGATACATGTCCGAGCATGGTTGAAATCTGCTTTATATTATACTGTCCATCATTGAGTGCCCAGATTGCAAAAGTATGTCGTGCCATGTGGAATGTAAGCCGTTTCAATCCTATCTCCTTACTCACACGAGCCAATACGGTAGTCATTGAGCGTCCTTTGCTTTGCACCGCATCCCTTATGAAATCATCATCATCAACATTTGCCTCATCATCAAGTAACCCAAATACGAATCGCCTACGTTGGGTGGTATGTTGCCATCGAATGAGAATATCGATTGCTCTTGATGATAAAGTGGTAGTGTGAATGTCTCTACGTCTTCCTTTTACAAGAATCTTTCTCAGCATACCAGTCTCCAGATTTACATGACCCCACTCCAAAGTTACAATATCACTCCACCTTAACCCGGTAGCCACTGCAAAGCAAAACATATCGAGATAATCGACTGTACGCGGNAATTTACAGCCTNCTTTGTAATNGAGNAGTCTNNCNAANTCATCGTGAGTTAAGAAATCCAACTTGTCACCCTCCATTCCTGAGGCTGTGAGAGATTTCTTTTCCAAAGGAAGATACATACGCGCAATAGCGTGATACATTTCAGAAGTCATTTTGTTTGTAAGACTCAGACGCTCTGCAATTTTTATCAAAGGGGTAAGAGCCTTGTTGATGGTTTCATTAGAATTTCTTCTTGTTGTCTTTCTCCATGTGATATACTCACCTATCAAAGATGCGGTAAGCGTGACAATCTCCCCTTTTGCAAGGTAATTCTCCTTGACGAAGCATATAAACATATTCAGGCTTGACACCCCATTTCTGTATGTTGAGGCAGATATGCGTCCTTGAGCCTTCTCGTTATTGAGTATATCCATCCCAATCTCGTGGATAGTAGTATTCTCACCGGGACGTTTTTTATTGGCGAGAATATAGCGTAGTTCCTTTATCGTTATACGCTGTTTCTCCTTGAAATAGTCAAGAATGAGGGTGTTATATTCTGTCACAAAGTTTGTCAGCATAACGTTAAGACGTGCTTGTTGAGGATGTGAGACAATGCATTGCTTCTTCTCGTTCCATTGCTTACGCTCTATCCTAACCCCAANGGTTGTCTTTNCCGTCNANCCCCCGACCACAATNTTGAAGCACTATCNAATACTTGGGAGCCTGACCTTTATTCTCACGTATAACCAGTTTGCCAGTTGGAGGATGTGGTTTCGTTATATGATGTGCCATTTCATTTTCAGTTATTTTCTGCCTCTATCCGAGCATTATTCATCATTACGTTTATATCACTTAGCCGATAGAAAAACTTATTGCCAATCTTTGAGTAAGAGATAAGCCCATGCGCCCTATAAGAGCGCATAGTTTTCTCACCAATTCCGAGCATCTCAAGCACCTGCTTTTCTGATAAGACCTTATCTTGGTTAGTCTTGAGAGTGTATATCTCTCTCAGGATGGTTTGGAAACATTCATACATATCTTTGTAAGATTGTATGTCCAGTGTGTGTATACGACTTTTCATTAGTATTTTATCCAGTCTAATTCATATTCTTCACAGACGGCCTTAGTCTCTTCTAAGTCTATGTCATAGTTAGTCAACTCATTGACAAGAAACATCAGAAATTCTTGAATTTTTTTATTCTTCATTTTATTAAAATTTCGGGAGACTTCTTTTCTTTCATAATGAAGTGCAATTAGGTGTTCAAATAAGTCTCTATCTTCTTCATAATTCAGTTCGACATCTTTGTCATTGTAATCATCGTCTGAATCTTTCAAAAGAGATTGAAGAGTGTAATACACATCGTTCGCAAGAGCAACATCGAGTTCACTAAGAATATTCATATCGAGGACGCGGAGGTCGTTATTCTCTGTAGATTTCTGTTCATGGTTTGTTTTCTCATGAGTTGTGTTGATGTCAAATTTTCGTTTCATTGTAAAATTATTAATGGGAAGATAATTAGTCTCCGATGGTGAGGCTTTCCCTCTAATCTCAGACCTTCGGAGTGACTCAACTATTGAATCACATTGCAAAATTACAAATAATTTTTGAGAAAACCAAATTATTTTATTGTATTACAATTAGTTAAACAATCATTGTGTATATAATATAAAAGTCGGCTCCGCCTTCTTTTATATTATATACACAAAATTTTTGAAATATCAAAGCACTTTAACCGAAATTAACAATACTTGCCATTTCCCTCACAGTATTATGCACTAATTCATTGATAATATCTCTTCCTATATACTTAAATACCTATAGGTTTTACCAAACATCCTTGTTATACCTCACACCGAAAAATCACTGAAAGCATCCAGACCGAGGTCATGCTCAAGAGTAGAAGGAAGAAACCGGGCATAGACCTTTTCAGTTACAAGTAGCGAAGAATGTCCAAGAAGGCGACTGATGACATGGACTGATAGAGGATTCCTTTCCCGGTTGAGACTAAGAACTGCGAATGTGTGACGTGCCACATGAAAGGACAGGGAGAATGGTAGATTTAGTTTTCTACCTATCTCATGTAAACTGGTCTTAATGGCTGTATTGCGGTTTATGCGTTGTCTTTTTATCTCCACTTCATTATTGAGGTCGAAGTATGATGGAAGCAAGCCAAAGCAGAATCTATCACAGCCTTTACGACCTCTCCAACGCTCCAATATCTGTTGCGCCCCCATAGTAAGAGGGATTGTGTGATTGATGCTTGATTTTACAAGAATCTTATGTATTTGTCCAGTTTCAAAATCTATGTTTTTCCATTGGAGAGTCATCACATCGACAAAGCGAAGTCCACAAGCATGAAAAGAAAAAAGGAACATGTCGATGTAATCGCGTGTACGGTCATACTTGACTATCTTATATAGGTCCATCAATTCTTTCATTTTCTCATGGGTGAGATAGCGCACTTCTTCCTTGCAATCATCATCAAGCAGAGGTTTAGAGGGAGGAAGATAACGATTGCATATAGTATCTACTTTTGCCTGAGGTAAAAGACCAAGAGAACCAGCCGAGCGTACTGCCTTGAAAATAGGAGTGAGAGCCTTGTTAATAGTCTCATTAGAGTTCTCTCGCTGCTCCTTTCGCCAGATAATATAGTTATCTATAATCCTCTCGTCCAGTTCGCGTATGAGAAGAAAATCACGTTTTTCACTGCATATCAAGAATCTTCTGAATATATGCAATCCACACTTGGCATTGTCTAATACAGATATTCCAATCTTCTCACGCTTATACTCACTTTCCATTATCTCCGAGGCAAAGTCTACGAAGTCCCGATTACACTCTTCAGACTCGTCAATGCTTTTACCTTTAACAATCTTTCGTAGAAGGTCTATAGTCAACGATACCTCTGGATTCAGTTCTACAAGTCGGTCATCAATTTCATGTCGCTTAACTTGGAGCATTGCATTAAGTTGTTCGCAACGGGGATGGGATGCTTTTACGCATTGGCGCGAGTCATTCCAATATTCGTGCTTGACCCATACAGTTGTATCAGTCTTTGCTGTCTTTCGGTCGGTGGAATAGGTAATATATACCGGATGCTCACCCATAGAGTTAGTAATATCCTCACGGCAGATGAAACGAGCCTTGGGGATTCGGCGAAGTCTTGAGGCCATAATGAAAATTCCTTATGTGTTAAATTTACTATTTAATATTAAGGAATATTTGCAGAAAAATTGTAATTTCCGGGAAGCGCAATATGGTCTCAAAAGGACTAAAATGCCGAAAAACGACCTACCTCAAGGATAAGCCGTTTTTCTTAATTCGCTGTTATTCAAAAGAAACAAGAGTCTTGATGACTCAGTATTCCTCTTCGTTNAAGAANAAGTCNTCTTTGGAGGGATAGTCNGGCCAGATTTCTTCGATTGANTCGTANGTNTCNCCTTCATCTTCNATNTCCTGNAGATTNTCNATNACTTCAAGNGGNGCNCCACTNCGCTGNGCNTAGTCGATTAATTCGTCTTTGGTAGCCGGCCAAGGTGCGTCTTCAAGTTTTGACGCGAGTTCAAGTGTCCAATACATATATCGTTTTATATTATTAAATGTTAATATTCTTGTTTGATATCATTTCAAAGCAGGTTGCCAAGTAATCTCATCCACTTCGGAAAGATGGTTTATGTATCTGGCAGCAATAAAAAGGTAATCACTAAGCCTATTGAACCATTTAAGCAGGTTTGGATCTACGTACTCCTCACCTGCAAGGGTCAATATACGTCTTTCTGCGCGTCTACAAACCGTTCTCGCCACATGACAGTGCGCAGCAAGCTCAGTACCCCCAGGAAGAACAAAAGCGCGAATTTTTGGAGTATGAGAATCGAGGAGATCTATATAAGATTCTATCGCTTTAATTGCATCAGCATCTATTGCGTTGCATGAAGGGGTTGAACCAATATCCACAGCAGTTGCAAGATAACAACCAGCATCAAACAACCGGTTCTGAATATCCAGCATCTGAACCTTTACATCAGATGGACAATTAGAGGAAGAAAGCACTACTCCGAGAAAAGAGGAAAACTCATCTACAGTTCCATAAGCCTCAAGCCGAACATCTGTCTTACTTATTCGCTGACCACCCACAAGAGAGGTTGTTCCTGAATCTCCGGTACCCGTATAAAGACTGCTTTTCATATATACAATAGATTAGTGTCTATATCTCTAACATAATACAACCGTATTTGTTCCAAAATATGCATAAAAAATGCTAAACCCATCACATAGATATTATAAGTATAGGATAATCTATTAGTTAAACATAGATAAAAATGAAAGAATCTACAGTTACAATTTTATGGCATTAGTTCAAGAATATATATAAAAAAAGCACCCGGTCATGTGACCGGGTGCCGTAAGGTGGCGATTACCTACTCTCCCGCTTTCGCAGTACCATCGGCGTTACAAGGTTTAACTTCTCTGT
>WFLX010158909.1_pt1 | contig 14781 bp, 12 predicted proteins | sample 4967041 | NCBI WGS metagenome assembly WFLX01 (sample SAMN12857096, study PRJNA449069) | gut metagenome | isolation source: stool from male and female vole | host: Microtus ochrogaster | place: USA:Florida | collected 2017
AAGAATGCGCAAAGCAATAATATCTTTTTTATTGACATCACAATCACTTAGGCAGATGATTCAAAATTTCCTGAGATCTAACTCGCTTATACCCCCGTGGCATGGAAAACGCCGGAGATATGCCGGTGTTCCATTTCGCGCTCTCCCATCGCCAGTTGATAGCCGCTGCCACGGGACGAGCCAGCGACACNGCCACCTCCACATCAGCAGCNAAATTTTTCTCTCCTGAAGAATAACCCGAATAATCACACACCAGTTCAATATTCTTAGCATCATTACCGCCCGCGAAACGGCTAACACGGTTATTGCGGTCTACGAAAAATCCATATTGGAATACGGAGGGCTGATTCCGAGGCACAACAATAAGCCCCGAATTGTCCTTCTCGATTGAAAAATCCTTCGCATCCGACTCATTCAACGCCATCTTGCCGAGCAGAAACATGCCCCCCGTCAACAAATCCTGCACATTCGCGACATTCATAGGAATTTGAGCCGTAAGGTCGCCCAGACTTTCAGCTATTGAAATCTTTGACATCTTGACGTAGCCAAACACTGAGTCTTGATTGAGATAAAGCCTCCCCACCTCAAAACCAAGCATCCTGAGGCTGATGTCGATGACCTTCCCTCTCACCATCTTGGCTCTGCCCGATATATTGAAATTTACCGGCGAAGTGATATCGATGCTGACAGGGACCTCAACATCGCTCCATGCCGGATAGCTGTTCACGGCGCCAGCAAAAGATGCTTGCGAATCGGTATTCACAGCAGGGGGGAATCCGCTCTCAGTCTTTTTCGCGGCATGACATCCCGTCAAAAATATTGCAACGGTTATTGCAACCAGAATATGTGATAATTTCATTGGTCAAGTAGTGGAATATTATTCGTAGAAATAAGTTTTATGCTTCACCTTTCGCTTTAACAAGTCGCTGTCGGGAGCATATTCCAACGCCATCTCCCAATACTCAAGAGCCTTCTTAGGATCGCCGTTCATGAAATATATATCACCGGCATGATGGNAAAGCTCCTCGCTCAACTCCTCGCTGTTGGCAAGCGCTTTTTCAATATAGGCTTGAGCTTCGACATAATTCTTTTTCTTGAACATAACCCAGGCATAGGTGTCAAGCGAAGTCGCGTCATCAGGTTTCTCCCTTATAACGCGTCCGCTCATTGTCTCGGCACGGTCAAGGTCACGTCCTTCGACGGCAAGATAATATGCGCAATTATTCAATGCCAGAAGGTTGTCAGGATCAATCTCTATCGCTTTATCATAATAGGCAAAAGCCGAATCAACCTCATTTTTCGAGTAATAGAGGTCGCCGATAGCAGTCGTGATCTGCGACCGCTCCTCAAAATCAGCCGGGTCGAGTTTCGACAATGCGGTGTCAAACGCCGACATTGCCTTTCCATACTCCTTCAACTGCACGTAATCAGCTCCGAGAATATGATAGAACGTGGAGTTATCAGGGAAATAATGCAACGCCTTCTCTGCCGTTTCAGCCGATTTCCCGTAATCCGAATCCTGAAGATAGAGAGTCATCAAAGTTCCCCACCGCTCCTCTTGACTTGGGTCAATATCAATGGCATAACCCAGTTGCTCAGCCGCTTGCTTGTAGTCCTGAATTGCCATCAGATAAGAGCAATACAGCTCATGGATGTCTACCTCATGGGGATGCTGGTCGATCAACGTGGCGAAAAGTTCCTGAATGCGCGGCTGTTGCGACGGATTCTCATACAAAGCGCGTATATAGCTCGTCATCAACTCGAGCTTGGAATTAAGATCAAGGCTCTCTCGGGTCAGCGCCCTGAAAACTTCACGGTCATAACCGATACTGTCCCCTATTGTCTTATAAAAATTAGCGCGGGCATAGCAAGCAAGCCCCGAAGTGGAATCAATCTCACATGCGCGGTTATAGTAATAAAGAGCCGAATCATTGGACGAGAACATAGAATAAATATCGCCCGCAAACACATTATTCNCAACGCTGCGTGGAGAAGCTTTCAACNACGACGCAACCTCATCAAAAATTGCAGCTGTATCATGCGAAGCTATAAACNNGCGTANCTTTCGCGATGAAATCGGAATATTTTTCCCCTGCGATTTCTCGATTCTGNCGTAAACGCCAATCGACTTAGCTACCTTTGCCGAATCTCGCGAAGCGGCAAGCGCCTCGGCAAGTTTCAAGGTGACTTCAGTCTTCGAAGGATAAGCCGAGTCAAGCGTCTCCCACACTCGCAAAGCCTCCTCCTTCTGCCCTATGCGGTCATTTATCGACCCATACACGAAGTTGTTATAAAATTCAGTGGGATTCTCGTTGAAATGCGCTTTCATTAGATTATATCCCTCATTGAACGCGATCGAATCTTCATTGGAAATCATGAATCCATAATATCCGCGATAAAAAGCAAGTTCGGAATTAGAGGGATCAAGCTCATAGGCGCGACTTATCAAGTCGAAATAAGCGTCATCCGAATCACGCTCATGATGACGCAGCGCCTCCATAAAAATATAGTCCGACTTCAGCTTGTCTGCGTTATTCTTGTCTTTATTCTTATTGGACGCGCCGAAGAGAGATCCGGCAACCGCCAGTGACAAAATGAAAATCCAAATATTTCGCAATCCGGAACTCATACCCATCCAACATTAATTTATTCCGGTATGACCAAACGCACCGTCGCCGCGCACTGTCTCGTCAAGACGTTCCACCGGCTCCCATTCAACTCGGGTGTATTCCTTTATCACCATTTGGCAGATGCGCTCTCCGTTCTTTATCACAAAAGGCTCGTTGGACAAATTGATTACAATCACTCCTATTTCTCCGCGATAATCGGCATCGACGGTTCCCGGAGTATTTACCAACGAGATTCCATGTTTAAGAGCGAGTCCCGAGCGTGGACGTATCTGGCACTCATATCCATGAGGCAACTGCATATATAATCCCGTGGGGATCAATGCCCTTTCCAATGGCAACAAAGTAACCGGCTCCTTAAGAAAAGCTCTTACATCCATCCCTGCCGACGAGAAAGTTTCATAAGTCGGAAGCTCATTGCCCGACTTATTTATTATCTTTACCTTGATTCTATTCATTGTCTTTTGTTTCAATCAAAATTTCATAATGCGAAAATAAGAAAAATTTGCTGTTAAACGGCATTTTAATCCTCTTTTTAATAAACGAAAGTAACCCTAAATTAGTTTATAACCTTCATTTGTCAGCAACATTTCACTAAAAACATCGTCGGTCACTCATGCAAGAATGCAATGAAGTGACCGACCGATATATCTTTACTTGCAACTGAATCAGGCTTGCATGTCCTGATACAGATAGCGCTTTATTGAACGCTTTGGAGTCTTTTCAAATTCCTGATAATGTATAACGGGCTTCGTGATTTGCGAGTAAGCCGGCAATTCTTTGTTTAACTCGTTAATATTATCCTCCATTATCTTCTCAATATTGGAAATAACACCATCTTTTGTGGCGATTTCAATATCGGGATAAATAAGAGCCACCAGTCTGCCCCCCTTCTCTACAACAATCGATTCGCTTACATAAGGAAGATTATTAAGCTTCTGTTCGATTTCTTCAGGGTAAATGTTCTGTCCTGAAGGACCGAGAATCATGTTCTTATTACGTCCGCGGATGAAAATGAAGCCCTCTGAATCCATGGTACACAAGTCGCCGGTACACATCCAGCCATCTTTGAACACGCTTTCAGTTGCCTCGGGATTCTTCAAGTAGCCTTTCATTACGTTCATTCCTCTCACCTGCAATTCTCCGGGAATGTTTTCAGGATCNGGAGAGTCAATTCTACATTCCATNCGGTCAACACATTTGCCACACGAACGAAGCCTATGCTCAGATGCCGGCGAATAGGAGATAAGCGGACCACATTCCGTCATGCCATATCCTGTAGTGATCGGGAAACCTATCCTCATCAGGAACTCTTCAACCTCCTGATTCAATCCCGCTCCCCCAACAATAATCTCCTGGACATTTCCACCAAAGGCTTCAATAAGACCGTGATTCACTTTCGACAGGATTCGGTCATCAATGATGGGCAGACGTAGCAACACTTTCATCGCCGGAGTTTCGAGTTTCGGGAATATCTTGGTCTTGACTATCTTTTCAATAATCAACGGCACAGTGATGATCAGCTTCGGTTTGACTGTCGCAAATGCCTCCAGAATGACACGCGGCGACGGCACTCTCGTGAGGAAATATAAATGACACCCCCTCACAAGAGGGAAAATCATTTCCATCGACAATCCATACATGTGGGCAAGCGGGAGCATGCACACCAGCGAATCACCCGGTTGAAGGAAATTAATACGGTCTAAACAGAAGGCAACATTGCTCCATATCGAGCTATAACGCAGCATCACCCCTTTTGAAAAGCCTGTAGACCCTGAAGTGTAGTTAATAAGCATCACATCTTCAGGATCGGGATGATGATACACCACGTCATCGGGAGTGAAACGCTCGGGATATTTCTTGCCAAACAATTCATTAAGATGCTCACGGGCATTTGTGAGTTCAGGGTCGCGCGACATCAAAAGAGAAAAATCGCCAAGTTTAATAGCTCCCTTAAGCCCGGGCATATATTCCGGATCCAGATTTTCCCATATCGCATCCTCTATGAACAGCAGCNTCGCCTCNNTATGANCCNNGANGTGNTGGANATTNTCANCCTTGANTTCATGCAACACGGGAACGGTAACCGCACCATAAGTGACCGAAGCGACAAACGCCACCACCCACTGCGAAGAGTTCTTTCCGCATATCGCAATTTTATCCCCCTTTTGAACCTTTGCGTTTTCAAATAGGATGTGGAGTTTCTCCACCTTGCGGGCTATATCACGATATTGGAACGACACGCCGTTGAAATCGGTCAGCGCCTGTTGCTCCCAGTTATTCCTGACCGACTCTTCAATATAATTGATAATTGTTTGTGACATATCGATTTTATGATTGTTGGTATCCTACATAATTCCACGCTCTCTGAGACGCTGCTGCCATGCCCAAGCCGACTTCATCGTGTCCTCAATAGGGGTCTCCGCCTTCCATCCAAGCACATTGTTGGCATAAGAGGGATCTGCCCACACCTGCTCGATATCACCGGCACGACGCGGCGCGATGCGATAAGGCACCTTAACTCCTGTCGCCTTCTCAAAAGCATTAATCAGCTCCATCACCGACAATCCGTTGCCGGTCCCGAGATTAAATATCTCAATCTTTTTCTCCGATTTATCCTCAAGCATGCGATCGATCGCGATAACATGGGCGCGGGCAAGATCCACCACATCNATAAAGTCGCGGATGCAATAACCGTCACGAGNGTTGTAATCGTCGCCAAANACACTCAACTCCTTGCGGATTCCNANTGCCGTCTGCGTAAGGTAAGGAATGAGANTCTGAGGNACTCCGTTAGGAAGCTCTCNTATTTCAGCCGATGGATGAGCGCCGACCGGATTAAAGTATCTCAATATGATGCTCTTGAAAGGAGCGCCTGAATTTATAACGTCAGTTATTATCTCTTCCGAAATCTGCTTGGTGTTTCCGTAGGGCGAAGTCGCTTTCTTAATTGGCGACTGCTCAGTGACCGGATTCACATCGGGCTCGCCATAGACTGTGCATGAAGATGAAAAAACGAGTCCCTTTACTCCGTAGTCAGCCATCAAATCAAGCAGATTCATGAGAGTGTTNAGATTATTGCGNTAATANAGAACCGGTTTATGCATGGATTCGCCCACCGCCTTGCTTGCCGCAAAATTTATTATTCCCTTGATTCCCTGATAAGAGTCAAAGAGCTTTTTCATGGCATTCATATCAGTACAGTCGGCTTCAACAAATGCCGGACGCAAACCGGTTATTCTTTCAATTCCGTCAAGCACATCCCTGTTGCTATTCGACAGATTGTCGACAATGACCACATCATAACCCGCATTTTGCAGTTCCACCACAGTGTGGGAACCTATATACCCTGTTCCTCCTGTAACAAGAATCAACGATTTCTCCATTTTTCTATTAGAATATTGTGATTTACAAATTTAACAATTATTCCGCAAATAATAAAAATATTGAAAAAATAAAAAGGAGACGTCTCTCGGCGGCTCCTTTCGTCACATAAAATAAAGGCTTAATTACAAATCTTATTGTACAGAGGTTTCTTTATCTATTTTTTCCAACCATGCGCAAGCATGTATTGCGCTATCTGAACTGCATTAAGAGCGGCGCCCTTCTTGATCTGGTCGCCGACAATCCAGAATGACAATCCGTTGTCGCATGTGAGATCTTTACGCAAACGGCCCACATACACAGGATCCTGATTGGCAATATCAAGCGGCATGGGATATTTCTTGTTCGCCGGATCGTCCAGNACCACAACCCCTTCGGCTTTTCCAAATGCCTCACGAGCCTGTTCCAACGAAATAGGCTGCTCGGTCTCAATCCAGATAGCTTCGGAATGGGCTCTCATCACCGGAACACGAACACACGTGGCGCTGACATCAAGTTTCGGAGCATGCATAATCTTCTTTGTTTCATTATACATTTTCATCTCCTCCTTGGTATATCCATTTTCAGTAAACACGTCGATCTGAGGAATAACATTATAGGCGAGCTGATAGGCGAATTTTTCAACTGTAGGCTCTTCGCCGCGCACAATCTGCGCATACTGCTCTACAAGCTCGTCCATCGCAGCGGCGCCGGCGCCGCTCGCAGCCTGATAAGTCGACACATGTACTCTCTTTATGGGTGAAATATCATTAAGCGGCTTCAAGGCGACCACCATCTGAATAGTAGTGCAGTTAGGATTGGCTATGATATTTCTCGGAGTGTTGAAAGCATCATCTCCATTGACTTCGGGAACGACCAGGGGCACGTCCTCGTCCATGCGGAAAGCGCTTGAATTGTCAATCATGATCGCGCCATGTTTNGTGATNGTNTGGGCGAATTCACGCGAGGTCCCNGCTCCTGCCGAAGTGAAGGCTATGTCCACNCCNTCAAAATCGTCATTGTGTTGCAATTCCTTAACCGTTATCTCTTTGCCGCGGAAATTATATTTCCTCCCGGCGCTTCTTGAAGATCCAAACAACAGCAATTCATCAATAGGGAAATTCTGCTCGTCAAGAACACGAAGAAATTCCTGACCTACCGCACCACTCGCACCAACAATAGCTACTTTCATAAAATTAAATCTGTTACATGAAATGGATTATGACGACAAAGTTATTGCATTTTAATCATTTCTGCAACATTNTGTCATCTTTTTTGACTATAANCGTCCCTAATNTAAAGATTTTCANNTCTNAACNNAANTCNNNGGAANATCAATGAACNTGGGTTCCTGCAGCAAGATTACCAAGCGAATCGGCTCGGGTTATGATAACCTCCTTCACCCCCGCTTCAACGGCTTGAAGGGCATTCTCAATTTTGGGGATCATGCCACCGTTCACAACACCGGTATTCACCAATTCCGAGAAAGTCGCACGGTCAATCGACGGTATCACCGAGTTGTCATCGGCTTCATTCCTTAGCACACCGGGCTTTTCAAAGCAATATACCAGCGTCACGTCCATCAGTGTTGCCATGCCGCGGGCAGTCTCCCCCGCCATCGTGTCGGCATTGGTGTTAAGCAGATGCCCCTCTTTGTCATGAGTGAGCGGAGCTATCACCGGGACCGCCCCTATTTTCAGCAAGCCTTCAAGCATTTTAGAATTGACTTCATCAACATCTCCGACCCATCCGTAGTCAATATCCTTCACCGGGCGCTTGTGGCTGCGGATTATATTGAGGTCAGCGCCGGTCAGCCCTATCGCGTCAAGCCCCATCGACTGGAGCCGGGCAACAACCGTTTTATTGACAAGTCCGCCATATACCATAGTGACAATCCTGAGCATGGCGTCATCGGTTATACGGCGTCCGTCGACCATGCGTGTCTCAACCCCCATCTCGGAAGCAAGACGCGTAGCGGAGCGTCCCCCTCCATGAACCAGGAGTTTAAAACCGTCAATTGCCACAAAATCACGTAAAAGATTGTCGAGTGATTCAGGCTCCTCGACAATCTTTCCTCCTACCTTGATTATAGTGAGTTTATCTTTCATCTTCATTCATTTTCTCCTGCGAATTCCATCAGATAAGCCTTGATGAAACCGTCGAGATCACCGTCCATCACTCCGTTGACATCGCTTGTCTGCCAATTGGTGCGATGGTCCTTCACGCGCCTGTCATCAAAGACATAACTTCTAATCTGGGAACCCCATTCAATTTTCATCTTGCCATCCTCAATCTTGCGCTGCTCGGCAAGACGATGCTGCAATTCCTTGTCATAAAGAATGGATCGCAGCTGGCGCATGGCGTTCTCCTTATTCTTAGGCTGGTCACGGGTCTCAGTGTTTTCAATCAATATCTCCTCCTTTTCCCCGGTGTAGGGATCGGTGAACTGATATCTCAAGCGCACTCCTGATTCAACCTTATTGACATTCTGACCTCCGGCACCGCCGCTTCGGAACGTATCCCATGAAAGCAGCGCGGGTTCTACCTTGACTTCAATTGTGTCATCGACAAGCGGGGTCACGAAAACCGAGGCGAAGGATGTCATTCGTTTTCCCTGCGCATTATATGGCGACACCCTCACAAGGCGATGCACTCCGTTTTCGCTTTTCAGATATCCGTAGGCGAAAGCGCCGTCAACATCGATGGTGACCGACTTGATGCCGGCTTCATCACCCTCAAGGATATTGGCGATCGCTGTTTTATAGCCCTTCGACTCACACCATCGCAAATACATGCGCATGAGCATCGATGCCCAGTCCTGGCTCTCGGTNCCTCCGGCTCCTGAATTTATTTTTATCACGGCTCCAAGNGAATCCTCCTCGCGGCGAAGCATGTTGCGTAGCTCCATCGCCTCAAGNTTGGCTANAACGTCGGCATACATCTGNTCAATCTCAGTCTCCTCCACAAGCCCCTCTTTCAAGAAATCCCATGCAAGATTCAATTCGTTGACAGCTTTGTCGATTTCATCATACCCGTCAATCCACTGGTGCAGTTCTTTCACTTTTTTCATCTGCGCTTGAGCCTCCTTCTGATGTTCCCAGAAATCAGGCACATGAGTGCGCAGCTCCTCTTCTTCTACTTCGACACGCTTACTGTCGATGTCAAAGATACCTCCCCAGCGCATCCTTGCGCTCTATCGTCTCTTTTAGTTGCTCGAAAGTGATCATTACTTCCTCGATTTTAGTGGTTAAACATTATATTTTTCAATTGGCATACATTGCCTCTATTTCCTGAGCGTAACGGCTGTTGATGACAGGACGGCGAATTTTCAATGTGTTGGTCAACTCGCCGGTCTCCATTGAGAATTCCTTGGGGAGCAACACGAATTTTTTCACCTTTTCATAATTGGCGAAACCTTTTTGCAGCTTGTCGATGCGCTCCTGAATCATCTTGCGGATTTCGGTATTATTGACAAGCTCAACAATCGATTTATACTGGATATGCTTCTGATGAGCATACTCCTTCAAAGCCTCAAAAGCCGGGATTATTATCGCCGTCACATACTTGCGCTGGTCGCCGATGACAGCCACCTGCTCTATGTATTTATCCTCCCCAAGACGGCTCTCGATAGCTTGCGGAGCTATATACTTGCCGTTAGATGTCTTAAACAGATCTTTAATGCGCTCGGTGATAATCAATGCGCCGGTATCGTCCATTTTTCCTGCATCNCCCGTGCGGAACCAGCCGTCTTCAGTGAAAGCGGCGGCTGTTTCCTCAGGCTTATTGAAGTAGCCAGCCATAACAGTAGGAGCTTTAACAAGAATCTCATCATTCTCGCCGATTTTCACCTCAATGCGAGGCAAAACAGTCCCGATGGTCCCTATTCGATAGCCGATTTCAGGAAAACAGCTCACTGTCGCAGTGGTTTCCGACAATCCGTAGCCTATGACGATATTGATACCACACGACTGAAGAAACTCCACAATCGTGTCCGACAGCGGCGCGCCCGCCGTAGGGAAAATATTTCCGTCCTCTATGCCAATGACTTTTTTCATCGGCATAAACACATTTTTCTCATAAAACGCATATTCCTTGGCAAGCAGGAACGGAACCTTCCGTCCAAGACGCCGGTATTCCAAGTGATAACGCTGTCCCACTTTCAATGCGCGTTTTACCAGCAGCTTCTGAACCGGATTCATGCGTTTAATCTTAGCATGAACGGCTGCATACACTTTTTCCCAGAATCGCGGCACTGAGCACATGCATGTCGGATGCACTTCTCTGATAGAATTCTGAATGTCATGCGGATCAAGGTTNACATANACCTTCATNCCCATAAGCANGCAGAAGTAGGTCCACGCTTTTTCAAATATGTGGCTGAGCGGAAGAAAGCATATCGATGTGTCCTTTTCACTCAACATGGTGAGACGCTCAAGATGAATCTCCATCGCCGCATCGAAACATGAATGCAGCAAAATAGCGCCTTTGGGTTCGCCGGTAGTTCCCGATGTATAGAGCAGCGTAGCGATATCGGCTGGTTTAGCCTCGGAGCGACGCTTCTCAACCTCCTCCCGGCACGAATCGGTCGCCGATGCCCCAAGTTTTAGAAAATCGTCAAATAACAGCACATCTTCATCGCCGGCGATATCTACCGATGAATCATAAACGACTATGCGTTCAAGCGACTTGCATGACTTCTTCACCTCTTTGGCTATCGCATACTGCGAGGCGTCGCCAACGAACAGAATCTTTATCGAAGCATCGTTCACAATGTAACACGCCTGCTCTTCACTGCTCGTAGAATAAATCGAAACCGGAACAGCCCTGTTATAAAAAGCGGCGAAATCTGTCACAAAAATATCAGGACGGTTAGCGGAAAACACGCCGACACAGTCCTTAGGACCAACTCCGAGAATCTCAAACGCGCATGCCGCACTGTTCACATGCTCTTTTAACTCGTTCCAAGATGTGTCGCGCCACGGACCCTGAAAAGAGTTTTTAAAACTGTAAGCGGCTCTGTCGCCATATTTCAATGCTTGTTTTTCAACAAGATTTGTCAGAATATTCGGCATGATTTATTTATTTGCTACAAAGTTAGCCCCAATTAACCGAGTTAAAACATTTTTTCACAATAAAACTGACCGCGTTTTAACACTCGTTCACTACGTTTTGGTTTATAGCCGCAAAAATTAACTATTTTTATCGTTACAACCCTATTCTGCAAATAAAAACATCTCCGGAATAATCCTTCCGGAGATGCAGTAAAAAAATATAATTCCTTCAATTTATTCCATGAGCTTGCGGTAACGCTTCCGAGGCAATTCCTTTCCTCCGTTGCGAGCTTTCTTGTATTCCTCATAGTCGGAATAAGAGCCCTCGTAGAACACCACGTTGCCGTCTCCCTCAAATGAAAGGATGTGAGTGCAGATTCTGTCGAGGAACCAACGGTCGTGGCTCACGACAACAGCGCAACCCGCAAACTCCTCAAGACCCTCCTCCAAAGCGCGAAGAGTGTTCACGTCTATATCATTGGTCGGCTCGTCGAGCAACAGCACGTTGCCCTCCTCCTTAAGAGCCATCGCAAGATGCAATCGGTTTCGCTCACCTCCTGAAAGCACGCCGATTTTCTTCTCCTGATCGGCGCCGGTGAAATTGAATTTCGACAGATAAGCGCGCGCATTCATGTCGCGGCCTCCCATACGGAATGTTTCAACTCCTTGCGATATCACCTCATAAACGGTTTTCTCGGGGAGCAAATCATGGTGACGCTGGTCCACATAAGCGATTTTCACAGTCTCGCCAACGTCAAATGAACCATTGTCGGGCGTCTCCTGCCCCATAATAAGGCGGAACAATGTTGTTTTTCCCGCTCCGTTAGGACCAATCACACCCACAATGCCATTCGGCGGCAATGAAAAATTGAGGTCCTTGAAAAGCTGCTTCTTGCCAAAAGCCTTAGCCAATGATGCCGCTTCAATAACTTTATTACCCAGTCGAGGACCGTTGGGGATAAAGATTTCCAATTTTTCTTCGCGTGTNTTTTGATCCTCGTTAAGCAGTCGGTCNTAAGANTTCAAGCGAGCCTTTCCCTTTGCCTGACGAGCTTTTGGAGCCATCCTCACCCATTCAAGCTCGCGCTCCAGAGTCTTGCGGCGCTTGCTTGCCTGCTTTTCTTCCTGAGCCATTCTCTTGGTTTTCTGCTCAAGCCATGAAGAATAATTGCCTTTCCAGGGAATTCCTTCTCCTCGGTCAAGCTCAAGAATCCAACCGGCAACATGGTCAAGGAAATAACGGTCGTGGGTGATGGCGATCACCGTGCCGGGATATTGCTGCAGATGCTGCTCAAGCCAGTCGATGGATTCTGCATCGAGGTGGTTGGTAGGCTCGTCGAGGAGCAACACATCGGGTTGCTGAAGCAGCAGTCGGCACAAAGCCACACGTCGACGCTCGCCTCCCGACAGAGTCGACACAAGCTGATCGTCGGGCGGACACTGAAGCGCGTCCATCGCGCGCTCAAGTTTGCTGTCGATATTCCAAGCGTCGGCGGCGTCAAGTTTATCCTGCAATTCAGCCTGCCGTTGAATAAGGGCATCCATCTTGTCAGGATCTTCGAGAACGTCGGGATCGCCAAACGCTTCATTCACCTTGTCAAATTCGGCAAGAAGATCCATAATCGGCTGAACACCTTCCCTTACAATTTCAATCACAGTTTTGTCAGGATCAAGTTGCGGTTCCTGCTCAAGATATCCCACCGAGTAGCCCGGAGAAAAAACCACTTCGCCCTGATACTGCTTGTCAATTCCCGCTATAATCTTCAGCAACGAAGACTTTCCGGAACCGTTAAGACCTATGATGCCGATTTTAGCTCCATAGAAAAATGATAGATAGATATTTTTCAATACCTGTTTCTGAGGCGGGTAAATCTTACTGACACCCACCATTGAAAATATAATTTTCTTATCGTCTGCCATAAATATTATTTTTTAGGAGCGTACTTAACCGGATACGCCACACGTTTTTTACCCGAAACAATATTATTCAGTTTGCCCCTTATCAGTTGCTTTCTGATAGGAGAAATATGATCGATGTAGAGCATCCCTTCAAGATGGTCGCATTCATGCTGAACAATGCGTGCAAGAAATCCCGAAATCTCCTCGGTGTGCTCATTGAAATTCTCGTCAAGCCATGAAAGGCGGATGTGCTCCACTCTCGGCACTGACTCGCTCAGATCTGGCAAACTAAGACACCCCTCGTCACGGCTCACTTTCTCGCCATCCAATATTTCAATCTCAGGATTAATCAAAGTATATTTCTTGCCCGCGCATTCCGGAAAAGCGTCAGCCACAGGCGAAGCATCGATNACCACAATGCGATCATTGCGTCCCACCTGAGGAGCAGCGAGTCCAACACCCTCCGAATAATACATGGTTTCCCACATATCATCTATAAATTTCTTAAGCTCCGGATAATCCGGNTCAACATCATTTGACTCCCGGCGAAGAACCGGATGCCCGTAAAGATATATCGGTAGTTTCATAATTTATATGATTTGCTTTGTATATAATCATTCAAGATTATGGTTGCAGCCATTTCATCGACAACAGCCTTGTCACGGCGCCGCGATTTGCGCATTCCACCGTCAATCATCGCCCGGTGAGCAATCGAAGATGTAAATCTCTCATCCCAAAATACGATTTCAATACTCTCGGGAATCTCCTTGCGAAGCCGCTGAATGCCGGGAGTGATGTAACGCATCGACTCTGAAGGCTGGAAATCAAGCGTAGACGGTTTCCCCACAACAATAATATCCACCGGCTCCTTGGCTATATAATTACGCACAAAATCTATAAGCTGCGACGTAGGCACAGTCGTAAGCCCGGTAGCGACAATGCGGCAAACATCCGTCACGGCAATACCGCAACGCTTACGCCCATAATCTATTGACATTAACCGTCCCATAATGCAAAATTACTAAAAATCATCGAAATTATAAATAGTCCCGACAACATTGCAAATATAATATGGGGGCAACCGGGGCACATGCGGCATAACCTCAAAAAGTAGTGACATCGCGCGCGATGTCCACAAACGGCTATGGACCGCAATCAGAACGTGAGCGATAACTGCAGCTGCGGAGTGTCGCCGTAGGCGGCGGTTGAGCCCGCAGGGCGATACCGACCGGGCACCGAATAAAGGAATTCCACCGCCCATCAACCGCAAGACTGAAAGGCTTGTGGGTTGGTTTCAATGGTGACATCGCGCGCGATGTCCGTACTTTTTTTGGACGGGCGGAGTCCCGCCGGGGGATGGGATGGAGGAGCTGGAAATAAAAAAGGCTGCGGGCGTCATGCTCGCAGCCTGAAGGGGGCGGTTACCTACTCTCCCACTTTCGCAGTACCATCGGCGTGGCGGGGTTTAACTTCTCTGTTCGGAATGGGAAGAGGTGGAACCCCCGCGCTATCACCACCTTAATCTTTTTCGTCACCCGCTGCTCTTCGATGAGCCCGCAGGGCGTGTAAGGTCGGAAAGAACCGGCTCTGACTTGAGAGCCGACAATCGGAAGCGGAAAAGAACCTGAATGATCTCAAAGCCTTGCGTCCTTTTATTTCTTCGGGCGGACTTGCCCGCAGGAAAGGGTTCGGGAGATTAGTAGCGCTCGGCTGAGGCCATCGCTGACCTTGGACCTGCGCCCTATCCACGTCGTCGTCTGCAACGTCCCTAATGTGGAGATCTTATCTTGGGGAGGGCTTCGTGCTTAGATGCTTTCAGCACTTATCCTGACCAGACGCGG
>WFLX010120186.1_pt1 | contig 14780 bp, 13 predicted proteins | sample 4967041 | NCBI WGS metagenome assembly WFLX01 (sample SAMN12857096, study PRJNA449069) | gut metagenome | isolation source: stool from male and female vole | host: Microtus ochrogaster | place: USA:Florida | collected 2017
AGTCGCCCGGCCAAGCCGGGAGGGAACGGTAGCCGGCCATTTGTCAGCGGCCGGCGCCGGGATTGATGTGTGTGGAAGAAAGCGGCGCTACTTTATGGCTTACCGCTCTTAAAGGTCATAAACAGGAATGAGATTTACAAAAATGAGAAATAAATGTGTGTGTTTATCTTCAGAAGAGAGATTCGCACTGCAATCAAAACGCCGCCCCTGCCTTATTATTATATAGCCCGGAAGAAATCTAAGCTTAATTGATGTTAAAGATTGTTATCACCTTACGACAAACCCCTCGCGCCTTATTTTGAAGACGCGAGGGGTTGTATAATAGGGGGGGGGCTGAAACCGGGCGGCAGGATTACTGCTCGGCGTCAAATTCCATCTTTTCGTTGTCAGCGGCAATGTTGGGGAGCTCGAGGCCGTAGTGGTGGCGCTTGTCGAGCACCTTGAGCCAGATGCCGAACACCAGAGCCAGCACGCCGAGCGAGGCAAACACGAGCATAGGCACGGTGTAGTTATATTGCATCGGGTCAGTGACGCCCTTGTTGCTGATCTGAAGCAGGTTGCCGATAAGGATGGGGAAGAGGGCGAGGCCGATGTTCTGCACCCAGAAGATGAGCGAGTAGGCCGAGCCGAGATAGCGGGCTTCCATGATTTTGGGCACCGAGGGCCAGAGGGCGGCGGGCACCAGCGAGAAGCTCACGCCGAGCACCACGATGGCGGCAAAGGCGATAGCCTCGGAGGGCACGGCGGGGAGCACGAGGGCGAAGGTGAGGTGGCAGATAATCATGAGTATGGNGCCGAGTATGAGCATTGTGGCGCCTTTGCCCTTGCGGTCAAGGTAGTAGCCGAGCAGAGGGGTGAGAATCATGGCGCCCATGGGGAACCAGCGGAAGATGTCGGCGGCGGTGGTGGCGGAGATGCCGAGGGTGCACTGCAGCATGTTGGCGGCATAGCGCTGGAAGGGGAAGATAGCCGAGTAGTAGAGCACACAGAGCATGGCCACGATCCAGAACAGGCGAGAGGAGAAAATCTTGCCCACGTCGCTCATGCGGAACTCCTCTTCGCTCGGAGCNTCGTCGGCCACACGGGCGGCGGCGCGCTCATGGTCGAGCTTGGTGTCGAACACGCAGAACACCAGATAGCTCAGCAGACCGATCACCAGCAGGGCGGTGCAGAAGGCCACCGGNGTAACCACCGAGGGGGGCACGGCGCCAAACATGTTGCTGTCGGCCAGACGGGGCGAGAGCGAGAAGATGGCAAACACGCCGATGCGCGCGATAGCCATCTCAAGACCCATAGCGAGAGCCATTTCCTTGCCCTCAAACCATTTGGCGATAGACTTAGAGACGGTGATGCCGGCCATTTCACAGCCGCAGCCGAATATCATGAAACCGAAGGCGGCGAGCTTGGCCGANGCGGGCATCGAGGTCCACCAGCCGGAGAGCCACTGCTCGAGCCCGGTGCCCTCAAACCATGAGCTGATGGCATAGAGCTTGATCACGGCGCCGATAACCATGAGCGAGGCGGAGAGAGTGCCGGTGAAGCGCACACCCATCTTGTCGAGGATGATGCCGGCCACAATCAGAAAACCAAACACGTTGAGCATATATTCGGCGCCGGCATAGTTACCGAAAGCCTCGGGCGACCAGCCGCGCTGCTGCTCGATGAGCGCCTGCAAAGGCGACATGACATCGACAAACATATATGCGAAAAACATCATCAGAGCGATGAGCAGCAGGGCGGTCCATCTGGCCCATGCCTTGTCGTTGAGAAACTGTTGCGGCACGCTGCTGAGGGCGGCCTTGGTTGTATTAGTCATTTTCTTATAGCGATGAAAAAAATGTGATAAAACGATTGAGGGCACAAATATACACATTTAATATCATAAATCGGCCAAAAAGTAGTAATTTCGCGCCGTTTTCCTTACCGGTTAAATCAAAAGAGAAATGTATTCGTCACAACCTTATACCTTCGACCGTGTGGTGAGGCTCGTAATCTCGGCCCTCGGCCTGCTGGTGGCTTTTCTGATCATCAACCTGCTCNAAGGGGTGTTGCTCCCCTTCGGAGTGGCGTGTGTGATAGCCTACATGATGGAGCCGATGGTGCAGTATAACCGCCGGCTGCTCAAGCTCAAGAGCCGCGTGCCGGCGATATTCGTCACATTGTTTGAGAGCCTGTTTCTCTTCGCGGCACTATGCTATTTCATAGTGCCGATGATCATGTCGGAGCTTGAGGTGATGGCGGGCATGCTGCGCACCTATGCCTCCAAGGAGATTTCGATAGAGTTTCTGCCCGACTCGTGGCAGGACTTCCTGAGGCGCAACATCGACTTCAACCACCTGTCGCAGGTCATCACCCCCGAGGAGCTCACCCGCTGGATAGAGAAGGGGCTCAACGCCTCATGGACCATCCTCGAAGGGAGCGTGTCGATGATACTGAGCGTGTTCAGCTGGTGTATCGTGTTTCTCTATGTGGTGTTTATCATGATCGACTACGACCGGCTCATGATAGGGCTGAAGCGCATGGTGCCTCCCCGCTACCGCTCGCGCGCCTTTGCCATAGGCAACGACATCAAAAACTCGATGAACCACTATTTCCGCGGCCAGNCTCTGGTGGCCGCNTGCGTGGGAGTGTTGTTTTCGATAGGCTTCCTCATCATGGGTCTCCCGCTGGCGATAGTGCTCGGCATGTTTATCGGTCTGCTCAACATGGTGCCCTATCTGCAGCTGGTGTCGATAGTGCCGTCGGTGGCCCTCTGCCTTGTCTACTCGGTGGGGTCGGGCCAGTCGTTCTGGACAGTGTTCTGGCAATGCATGGCGGTCTACGGCATAGTGCAGGTGATTCAGGACCTCGTGCTCACCCCCAAAATCATGGGCAAGGCTATGGGCCTCAATCCCGCCATCATCCTGCTGTCGCTCTCGATATGGGGCAGCCTGCTCGGATTTATCGGTCTCATCATCGCCCTTCCGCTCACTACCCTCCTGCTGAGCTATTACGAGCGCTATATAATAAGGCGTGAGGACGACGGCCTGCCTCCCTCCGAAATCAACGCCGACGTCGAGGCCGTGGAAAAGGCCACCCGCTTTCCGCTCGACTGAAAATCGGGGCAAAATCCTCCCCTCACCCCTGAAAATTGGTGAAAATCTCGACATAAGTAATTTTTTTGGGGTCGAAACGCAAAAAAATCCCCGAAAAATTTGCAAAGTGTCAAAATATGCCCTAACTTTGCAGACGAAAACGGGAACCACTGAGTTGCCGTGATCATAGAAGCGATAATTATTGAGAACGCTATGGGTGAGTGAACCATACGTTCCGCCAAGATAATTAAAGATACATCCCTGTATACACTTTTACAACATGTTAGGTTGGGAGTTTTGTCGTGAGACAAGACTCCCTTTTTCTTTTGTAATTATTAAGAAGANTTATGGGGGTGGAAAGCGGATTTTTAATTATTTTTGCAGCTGAATAAAATCCATCCCCCGTCAAACCGATAGAGATGAAACAGCTTTTCACCCGTTCAATAACCGGACTCGTGTATGTGGCTCTGATAGTAGGGTCGCTGCTCTTCGCTCCGACCGTATCGTTTCCGTTGCTGGCAATCGTTCTGGCTCTGTTTGCGATAAATGAGTTTCACAATCTGTTTACACCCGGCCGAAACTTCTGCGCCACCGACGTCACCGACATCGCGGGGGTGGTGATGTTTATCGCGCCGCTCACCCTCTGCCCCGGCAAAAGTGTGATGATGAGCCTGAGTTTCGGATTGATATGGTTTGTGGTGCGCAGCGCCCTGCAGCTCCGCGCCAAAGCTCCCGCCGTGACGGTGTTTCTCACCTCGATGGCCGGCGCNGTCTATATAGTCGCTCCCCTCTTTATCCTNAGCTTCATGACGTCGATGGGCATGGCCAAGGCCGTGCTCGCCCTCTTCATCATGCTGTGGCTCAACGACACCGGCGCCTATTGCGTGGGNTCGCTCATGGGTCGCCACCGCCTTTGCGAACGCCTGTCGCCCAAAAAGAGCTGGGAAGGCTTCTGGGGCGGAATGTTGTTCACCGCCGCCGGNGGCGCGCTGATGACGCCCTGGTTTATGGNCGGNGCNACGTGGATATTCGGNGCCGTNGCCGGCATAATCATCTCGATAGCCGCCACNTGGGGCGACCTCGTCGAGTCGATGCTCAANCGNTCGCAGGGAGTGAAGGATGCCGGCCANATNCTCCCGGGCCACGGCGGAATACTCGACCGCATAGACTCCCTTCTGATTGCCGCCCCGGTGTTTGCGGTCATGGAGCTGATNTATTACTTCTCACATCTTTACAGCTGTTAAAAAACCCTCCCCTCATCAAACATAATCATAATTCACCACGTTAATCTAAAGACGTGTATCCACCATCTACCCGCTTATGAGTGACCAACGCTACAACCTGCGCGGCGTGTCAGCCTCGAAAGAGGATGTTCACGCAGCCATAAAAAATGTTGACAAAGGCATCTTTCCCGAAGCCTTCTGCAAGATCATACCCGATGTGCTCGGAGGTGACCCCGACTACTGCAACATAATGCACGCCGACGGGGCCGGCACCAAGTCGTCGCTGGCCTATGCCTACTGGCGCGAGACCGGCGACCTCAGCGTGTGGAAAGGCATCGCCCAGGACGCCCTCATCATGAACATCGACGACCTGATATGTGTGGGTGCCACCGACAACATACTCGTCAGCTCGACCATCGGGCGCAACAAAATGCTCATTCCCGGCGAGGTGATCGCCGCCATCATCAACGGCACCGAGGAGCTGCTCGCCCGTCTGCGCGAGCTCGGCATCTCGGCCTATTCGACCGGCGGAGAGACCGCCGACGTGGGCGACCTCGTGCGCACCATCATCGTCGACTCGACAGTGACCTGCCGCATGAAGCGCAGCGACGTGATCAACAACGCCAACATCCAGGCCGGCGACGTGATCGTGGGCCTCGCCTCCTTCGGTCAGGCCACCTATGAGGAGAGCTACAACGGCGGCATGGGCTCCAACGGCCTCACCTCTGCCCGCCACGACGTGTTTGCCCGCTATATAGCCGAGAAATATCCCGAGACCTACGACAGCGCGGTGCCTCAGGAGCTTGTCTACTCCGGTCAGGTGAAGCTCACCGACCCTGTGGAAGGCACTCCCCTCGACGCCGGCCGCCTCGTGCTCTCCCCCACCCGCACCTATGCCCCCGTCATTAAGGCCATCCTCTCCGAGATGCGCCCCGAAATCGACGGCATGGTTCACTGCTCGGGCGGCGCNCAGACCAAGGTGNTCCACTTTGTCAANAACCTCCATGTGATCAANGATAACCTCTTCCCCGTGCCTCCCCTTTTCCGCCTCATTCAGGAGCAGAGCAACACCGACTGGGCCGAAATGTATAAGGTGTTCAACATGGGCCACCGCATGGAAATCTACCTCAAACCCCAATATGCCGAAAAGGTGATCGAAATCGCCGCCCGATTCGGCATAGAAGGCCGCATTGTGGGCCGCGTGGAGGCTTCCCCCTCGCGCCGCCTCACCATCAAATCGCCCTACGGCACATTTGAATACTAACCCCTCCACCTCTCTCCCCCTCCGCTCCTCTCTCCCCACACCTTTATCATCTCCTCTTTATCAATAGCTATGACTCACAGATTTTTCCTCAAAACGATAATATTGCCGGCGATAGCGCTGCTGTCGGCGCTGATGACGGCGTGCGGCCCGGGGGAACACTCTCCCGAGGTCGCCGCGTCGCCGCAGCCGCAGCAACAATACCGTCTGCCCGACACACTCCGCGTGGCCACCATCTACGGCCCCGGCTCATATTTCCTCTACCGAGGCGAGAAACTCGGCTATGACTATGAGCTTGTGAAACGTCTCTGCGACGACAAGAATATGACCCTCGACCTCACCGTGGCCCGCTCGGCCAACGACGCCCTCGCCATGCTCGACAGCGGCAAGGTTGACCTCGTGGCCTGCGACCTGCCCATCAACTCCGAGACCAAGCGGCGATTCATACCCGCCGGCTTCGAGAACCTCACCGAGCAGGTGCTCGTGCAGAGCGACTCGCGCCCCGTGACCGACATCGAGATGTTGCGCGACAAGCGGGTGACCGTGGAGCGCGACTCCAGGCAACATATATTTCTCGACTCGCTCAACCGGCGTCTCGGCGGCGAAATAATCATCAACACCGTTTCGCCCGACTCGCTCCCCGCCTCCAACCTCGTGGAGATGGTGGGCAGCGGCGACATCGACTTCACTATCATCGACAGCGACCTCGCCGCCATCAACCGCACCTTCACCCCCGACATCGACATCTCGCTGTCGCTCGGCTCGCCGAGCCGCTCGNCCTGGGGCGTGGCGCCCNACANTAAGTGGCTGGCCGACAGCATCGACTCGTGGGCCNACTCCATACGTCCCCGTCAGGAGCAGGCTCTGCTGGTGCAGCGATATTATCAGCGAGCCCTGCGCGACCCGCAGAGCGATCCCCTCTCGCGCGCCAAAGAACGCACCCTCTCCCCCTATGACGACCTCTTCCGCAAATATGCCAAGGAAATCGACTGGGACTGGCGATTGCTCGCCGCCCAGGCCTATACAGAGTCAAACTACCGCCCCTCGGCAGTGTCGTGGGCGGGCGCGCGCGGCCTGATGCAGATCATGCCTAAGACCGGTCGCGGCTATGGCGTCACCCCCCGTCAGCTCACCGACCCCGAAACCTCGGTCAAGACCGCAGTAAAGGTGATAGCCGACCTCGACAAGTGGCTCACCGACAAGATTCCCGACCGCGACGAGCGTCAGAAATTTATCCTCGCGGCCTATAACGGCGGCGTGGCTCACATCTACGACGCCATCGCCCTCGCTGAAAAATATGGCATGGACCCCTCGAAATGGAACAACAACGTAGAAAAAGCGATACTCATGAAGTCAAACCGCCGCTATTACAAAGACCCGGTGGTGAAATACGGCTATTCGCGCGGCAGCGAGACCCACGCCTATGTGCGCCGCATCTACGACTACTATGAGAAGGCAAAGCGCAAAGTGCCTGCCTGACCCGATTATTAATTTTCAACTATTTATAAACCAATCAAACTCNTGAAGAAAANACTTCTCAACGTGGCCGTAATCACCCTGCTCTGCGGCTCGATGCTTCCCGTCACCTCATGTATAGGCTCATTCTCGCTCACCAACAAGCTCCTGGCGTGGAACCGTCAGGTCGACAACAAGTTTGTCAACGAGCTGGTGTTTTTCGCCTTCTGGATTCTCCCCGTCTATGAAGTAGCGGGCGCCGCCGACCTTCTGGTGCTCAACTCCATTGAGTTCTGGAGCGGCAACAATCCCATGGAAGCCTCGGCCAAGACAGTCGAGGGCACCGACGGCTCACGCTATCTCGTTGAGAGCGACGCCGACGGCTATACCATCACCTCAGAGACCGACGGCTCGGTGGTGCGCCTCGACTTCCGCAGCGACGACCGCGCCTGGGACATNACCCNNCCCTCGGGTGAAACNCACCGTCTCANGACCNTCCTCGACGACACCCATNNGTCGATGCCGGGCTGTGACGTCGTTGAGCTCTCGGGCGAAGGTGTTGCCGCCTACCGCAAGCTCGCCACCTCGACCTGCTGGGCTAAAAACTAACTGCTGCCTATAAATTTTATAAATTTTATAAATCTTATAAGACCTAAANATCTGCCTGATTGGTGCAATCAGGCAGATTTTTTCNCTTTATTATCATAANTCTCTTAGTTAGAGATACTTGATTTTCTGAAAGTGGTATAATTCAAAAGCTTATACCGTCAAATTTTAACATTAACAAAACAAAAGGGCTCATTCTCTTAAAAAAATCTGTTACAAAAGAGTCAAAAAAATTCAGCAAAACATAATCAAATAGAGAATAATATCGTATCTTTGCATTATTAATTTAGTATCTCTAACTAAGAGTGTAGTACGCGAATGAGACGAATTGTTGCTCTTTCCCTTTTATTCATTAGCGTATTTGTTGTGTGTAGGGCTACTCAGTGTGATTCTCTCAAGGACTCTCTTGCCTTAAATAACCCAATCTTTCATCCTACACCTGACAATGGCATGGCATCGGTGGAAATTCCCGCCGATAGCATTCTTGCAGCTATACTCAATCCCAAGCCGAGCGTTGCTTTAAGCGATCCTGTCTTTGATACCGCTTCTGACAATGGCATGACATCGGCAAGCGCCTATGCCGACAGCATTGCCTCCTCTTCACTCAAGCCCGAACACAGGCTTGCTCTCAAGACCAACCTCATCTACGACCTCGCCCTTCTGCCCAACATTGAGGTGGAATGGCGCTTCAACCCCCGGTGGTCTCTGGCCCTTGAGGGGGGAGTGGCATGGTGGGGCAGATACTCGCGCCAGCACAGCTATCGCCTGGCGATGGTTTCGCCCGAAGCCAAATTCTGGTTCCGCCCCCGCCGTCCCTGGCACGGGCTCTATGCAGGTGTGTTTGCCGGCGCCGGCCTCTATGACCTCGAAAAGCCGGGCAAAGGCTATCGCGGCGAGGGTGCCATGGCGGGCATCTCGGTGGGATATATGTGGCCGATAAGCCGCTGTCTCTCTCTTGAGGCAGCCATAGGCGGCGGCTATCTCTTCACACGCTACAAGGAATATGTGCCGCTGAGCGGCCACCATGTATATCAGCGCACCAAAGACCTCAACTACTTCGGTCCGCTTAAGGTTAAATTCTCGCTGGTGTGGCGTTTGTGGGACAAAAACAGGTCCGCGCGCATCATCGCCCCGCAAAATCAAGGTGAAATATGAAAAGAGTAAATTCCTGCATATTCGCCCTGTTGCTCATGGTGGTGATGACATGCATGTCATGCCGCAAGGAGCTGTGCTATGACCACTACCCATCCATCAACCTCAACTTTGACTGGGAGCTGGAGTGGGAGCGCGACTACGGCATGAGCCACATCACCAAGTGGGACCCCGACGTCCACCACTTTAAATATGACGAGCTGCGCCCCTCGGTGCCCGAATGGGTCAAGATGATAAGATATTTCGACGACGGCCGCGTCGTGGAACGCTTCTTCTCGCCCGACGTGGCGAAATATGAGGTGTCGGAAGATGACCGTTACTCGATGCTGTTCTATAACGGCGACACCGAATATATCATTCTCTCGGATGTGGCTTCGCTCCATGACGCCCGCGCCACCGCCACCTCGCGCACCCGCGCCGGTGCCTCGCTCCAGAGCATGAAGGATATGTATCATTCGCGCACCACCAACTCGCCCGACGTGATCTATTCGGCCTATGTCGATCAGGCGCCCGGAGTGATGAACCACCAGGTTAAGGAGATGCCCATAAAGATGCAGCCGCTGGTCTACACCTATCTCGTGACCTATGAGTTTGAGCATGGCCTCGAGTATGTCGACATAGCCCGCGGCGCTCTCGGAGGCATGGCCGAAGGTGTGTATCTCCGCACCGGCGTGACCACCGACGAGACTTCGATCATACTCTTCGACTGCAGTCTCTATTCCAAGGGCTGCCGTTGTCAGGTGCGCTCGTTCGGAATACCCGGCTTCCCCGACTCCTATTTCGGCCGAACTCAGCCCGGCCAACGACCCTATACCCTCAGCCTCGAAGTGAGACTCAAAAACGGCAAGAGCGCCGAATTTACCTTCGACATCACCGACCAGATCAAGAATCAGCCCCGCGGCGGAGTGATCAAGGTGAGCGGCATCCGAATCGAAGATGAAATCGGCAACGAGCCGGGAGGCGGAGGAGGTTTTGACGTAGATGTCTCCGACTGGGACGACGACGTTGTGGAAATCGAGCTCAATGCCGGCCTGATATTCAATTGACAAACAAATTAATAAATAATTTCTCAATAATAAACAATTACAAATTCTAATCAACATGGTAAAACGCTTTTTCTACCTCGCAGCCGGTGCTTTGGCACTCACTGCTTGCACATCGGAAGATGTGGTGAACGACGTAACCACATCACGCAATCTCATCAGATTTGAGAATGTTGTTAACAAGCCCTCACGTGCGGCCGAAGACATTACCACCAAAACCCTCAATCAGTTCAATGTGTTTGGCTTCTATGTGTTGCCCGACGCTCCTACCCACGCCTATGAGGTGTTCAACAACGTTCCCGTGACCAACGGCGGCTCAGGCATGTGGAGCTATGACGACCAGTATGCCCGCTNCTGGGTNCCNNNNGCNANCTACTNTTTCTACGCTTACAGCTGTGGCAGCTCAGCGCTCAANGANACTTACGGCAACTTCNNGCTNGANGTANACAACNNCGGTGACGGCAANGNTGCNNNAGNTCGNTTNTTNACAATCACCAACTACATCTGTAACGACACCCACCAGCACGACCTTCTCTATGCTTCNNANACNGGCANTAAAGGTNNNGANNCTACTCAGNCCGGTGTAAACGCNAANGATGTGGTATCATTCCAGTTCCAGCACATCCTCTCAAAAATCCAGGCAAGATTTACCACTACCCTTCCCGGTAATTATGAAGTTGAGATCAGCGAGCTCTCAGTTCGCAACATCTGCGACAAAGGTAACTTCGATTCATCAAACGGTTGGACAAAGGTAGATCGCACCGCCGGCGCTCCTTTCGTGTTCCTTCTTGATCCCGCTGAGGGTGAGAAAGCCGGTAAGACAATTACCGTTAAAAACGAAAAGACTACCGATGCCAATGGCAATGAAATTCAGGCTTATACTGAATCAGATTATGCCTATGTTATTCCCAATATCTATCCTGACAATGAGGTTAACTTCAAGTTTACCATTTCTATCCGCATCAATGGTGACCTTGCAATCAGAAGAGAACTTTCAGCTTCCTTCCAGCCTGAATGGAACAAGGGTTACTCATACCTCTACACCATNAACATCGACGATAAGGCTCTTAACCTCGGTAAGATCACCTTCACCACAACTGCCAATGTTGACGGTTGGAATGACGGCGGCAACATAANACGNNNANGTTGACTAATCCTCTCGCTTAAGCTTTAACAGCATAGCAACNCNAAGCTGCGCTGCTCCTCACGGGGCGGCGCAGTTTTTTTTGCCGACGGCTTTTTGTCCGAAATTTGGCCGTTTGAGAGAAATTCACTACCTTTGCATCATATTTCGCACCCCCCACATAAGGGCGGGCGGAAGGAGGGTCTGACTGACGCCCTCCATTGTTTTTTTATTTCATATTAAGGGGTCTCGCCCATTCTCCCGGGCTGAGATTCTTTACTTTTTTACTCTCACTAAACCTAAAACCGTTAACTGCTACCATGGCTATAACCTACATGACTAAAGAGGGTTACCAGCGCAAGATGGAAGAAATCGCCTATCTTGAGTCGGTGAAACGCCCCGAAATCTCACGCGCAATCGCCGAGGCCCGCGACAAAGGCGACCTCTCCGAAAACTCCGAATATGACGCCGCCAAAGAGGCCCAGGGTCTTCTGGAGATGAAAATTGCCCAGCTCAAGGACCTCGTGGCCAACTGCCGCATACTCGACGAGTCGAACCTCAACACCGAGGAGGTGCAGATTCTCAACCGCGTCACCATACGCAACACCAAAAACGGCGCCACNATGGACTATACNATCGTGGCCGACTCGGANGCCAACCTCAAAGAGAAGAAAATCGGATCTTCGACCCCTATCGCCAAAGGTCTGCTCGGTCACAAAAAGGGCGACATCGTTGACATCAACGTGCCCGCCGGCAAGATGACCTTCGAGATCGTTGACATTACTTTCTGATAACTTCCCGAGATTATGGCTTCGATATTCTCACGCATCATAGCGGGCGAAATACCCTGCTATAAGATTGCCGAAGACGACAGGAATTTCGCCTTCATGGACATCAACCCCGTGGCTCCCGGCCATGTGCTCTGCGTGCCCAAAAAAGAGGTGGGCTATCTCTTCGACCTCGACCCCGAGGATTATGCTTCGCTCCAGATGTTTGCCCGCAAGGTGGCCCGCGGCCTCGGCAANGCGGTGCCCTGCGTCAAGGTCGGCGTGGCAGTGATNGGNCTCGAAGTGCCCCACGCCCACATCCACCTCGTGCCCATCTCCAAAGAGGGCGACCTCGACTTCTCCCACAAGCTCACCCTCCCCGCCGACGAGATGAAAGCCCTCTGCGAATCTATCTCAAAGGCTGTGGCCGAGGTCAACGACTGACTCTAAGATTACCCCTTCATCTCAAAACCTCTATCATGGAAAACTTCACCTATTGCACCCCCACCAAATATGTGTTCGGGCGCGACGCCGAGCTTCAGGCCGGAACCGAGGCACGCAAAAGCCTCATGACTAATGTGCTGATTATCTACGGTCACGGATCGGTAGTGCGCTCCGGTCTGCTCGACAGGGTAAAGAAATCGCTCTCCGACGCCGGCGTGTCGTTTATGGAGCTTGGCGGCATCGACCCCAACCCCACCGACCCCAAGGTGAGAGAGGGCATAGAATTGTGTCGCAACCACAATATCGACGGCCTCGTGGCCGTGGGCGGCGGCTCGGTGATCGACACCGCCAAGGCTATCGCCGCCGGTGTGCCCTATCCCGGTGATTTCTGGGACTTCTGGGCCGGCAAAGCCGTTGTCGAGACCGCCCTCCCCGTGGGCGTGGTGCTCACCATTCCCGCCGCCGGCAGCGAAGGCTCGGGCAACTCGGTGATTACCCTCCTCGACGGTATGCACAAAATCTCGCTGCGCACCGAAAAGGCTCTCCGCCCCCTATGGTCGCTCATGAACCCCGAGCTCACCTATACCCTCCCCCCCTATCAGACCGCCTCGGGCATCGCCGACATGATGGCCCACATCTTCGAGCGCTATTTCACCAACACCCCCGAGGTTGAAATCACCGACCGCGTGGCCGAAGGCGTGCTCAAAGCCATTATCGAGGAGGCCCCCAAAGTGATGGCCCGACCCGACGACTATGACGCCCGCGCCAACATCATGTGGGCCGGCACATTGGCCCACAACGGCATCTGCGGCACAGGCCGCAAGGAGGACTGGGTTTCTCACTTCATGGAGCATGANATCTCAGCCGTCTATGGCGTGACCCACGGCNCCGGCCTCGCCGTCATCCTCCCCGCNTGGATGACCTTCATGGCCAACCATCATCCCGAAAAGGTGGCTCAGTTCGGCCGCCGCGTGATGGGCGTGATGAGCCACGACGACGCTACCGCCGCCATGGAAGCCGTGATGAGCCTCAAGGCATTTTTCGGCTCTTTAGGCCTGCCCGTCACCTTCGCCGGCCTCGGCATCGAAAACCCCGACATCGACCTCCTTGTCAAGAAACTCCACGAGGACAAGGGTGAGATAATCGGCGGATATTATCAGCTCGGCGCCGACGAAACCAAACAGATCTATCAGCTCGCGCTCTAAAGCTAATCCCTTAATGGCCCGCGAGATAACCATAGCCCGCTACCGCCCCGACAAAGATGTTGCCCAATGGAACAGCTTTGCCGCGGCGGCGCGTCAGGGCTGTTTTTTGTTTCAGCGCGGCTATATGGACTATCACGCCGACCGCTTTGAGGATTTCTCGCTCATAGCGCGGCGCNCCGACGGCAAGCCGCTGGCCATGCTCCCCGCCTGNGTNAAGGGCTCCACCCTCTTTTCCCACAGCGGNCTGACCTTCGGCGGATGGCTCACCCCTCAGCGCCACTTCGAGCTTGCCGACATGGTGGAGCTTTTCGGCGCCTCATCAGCCTTTCTCCGCGCCGAGGGAATCGACACCCTTGTCTATAAACCGGCTCCCTATATCTATCACTCCTGCCCCGCCGACGACGACCTCTACGCCCTTTGGCGCTTCGGCGCGCAGATGACAGCATGTCAGGCCTCTACCGCCTACCGCATAGAGCAGCCGCGGTTGCTCAACATGTCCACCCGCCAGAACATACGTCGCGCCGCCTCNTTAGGGGTCACCGTTGAGGAGAGTCACGACTATGCCGGCTTCTGGAAGATACTCACCGAAGTGCTCGACCAACGCCACGGCGTGGCGCCCGTCCACACCCTCGAGGAAATGGAGCTGCTCGTGTCGCGCTTTCCCGACAATATCCGCCTGCTCACCGCCTCGCTCGGCGGCGAGGTGATGGCCGGCACGGTGGTCTACATCAATCCCGGCGTGATCCACACCCAGTATATGGCGACCACCGCCGAAGCGCGCCGCCTCAAAATCCTCCCCCTTTTGGTTGACTCCATCCCCTCGCTGCTCGGCGTGGAGAGCGGATGGGTTGATTTCGGCTCCTCATGCGAAGATGGCGGCCGAATGCTCAACACCGGCCTCGACGCCCTCAAGGAAGGCCTCGGCGGCCGCCCCGTCATCTACCCCGCCTACACCCTCCCCCTCCGGTAAATGCATTACATACAGCCACAGCGGCCCCGCAAATGAGCCGCGGAGCGGCGATATTGTCCGTAACCCTACATGCAGGGAGCGCAGCGACCAAGTGTGGGGATAGGCAGAATAAATCACAAAAGAGTCGCGGAGCGATGATATTGTGGTAGCAATTGATAGCGATTTGAGCATATCCACTACCACAACATCACCGCTCCGCGGCTCATTATATAGGATAGATGCGGGAGGCTGTGTCAAAATAGGCGCAGCCTCTTTTATTAATAAACTGCTGAAAAACATAAAACAAAGCCTCGACTTTCCCAAGCCGGGGCTTTGCCATGTCAAAAAGTTTTTGTAACTTAGTGGCATAAAACAATTTAAATGTCCACAAAGATACACTTTAAATCTTACATGCCCAACCAAATGGTGCTTTTTCCGCAAAGAATCGATGAGGATATTGCGGAAAATGACCCTGTGC
>WFLX010041113.1_pt1 | contig 14765 bp, 15 predicted proteins | sample 4967041 | NCBI WGS metagenome assembly WFLX01 (sample SAMN12857096, study PRJNA449069) | gut metagenome | isolation source: stool from male and female vole | host: Microtus ochrogaster | place: USA:Florida | collected 2017
TGAATCACATGTTCATGCCGCCGTCCACCTGGATAACCTGGCCGGTGACGTAGCTCGACATGTCTGAAGCGAGGAATGTAGCCACATCGGCGATATCCTCGGGTTTGCCACCGCGGCGCAGGGGTATTTTCTTAACCCACTCNTCGCGGATATCCTCNGGAAGGGCAGCGGTCATGGCTGTTTCGATAAAGCCGGGGGCGATGGCGTTGGCGCGGATGCCGCGTGAACCCACCTCCTGGGCGATGCTCTTGGCCAGAGCGATGAGGCCTGCCTTGGAAGCNGCGTAGTTTGACTGGCCNGCATTGCCGTGCACACCTACTACGGAAGCCATGTTGATAATGCTGCCGGAGCGCTGGCGCATCATGATGGGGAGAACGGCATGGATAAAGTTGAAAGCGCTCTTGAGGTTGACGTTGATTACGGCATCCCACTGCTGCTCCGACATGCGCATCATCAGGCCGTCCTTTGTGATACCGGCGTTGTTGACGAGGATGTCGATTGAGCCGAAGTCGGCTTTCACCTGGTCCACAACCTCTTTTGTCTGTTCGAAATCAGCGGCATTGGAGGCATAGCCCTTCACCTTCACTCCGAGAGCGGCGATCTCCTCCTCGGTAGCCTTGCCGTTTTCGTCGATTACAAGGTCGGTAAAGGCGATGTTGGCGCCCTCTTTGGCGAAACGGATGGCGAGTGCCTTACCGATGCCACGCGCTGCACCGGTGATGAGCGCTGTTTTTCCTTCGAGTAATTTCATCTTTGATACTTTTTCTTATATATAAGTGTTCGNTATTTCAGTNTGTCAGGGTTNCTTCATGAGCACTCCCTCTATCAGATAGTCGGTGGCCTGAGAGCGGGTCAGCTCNAGGCTGCGCATTTCGTCGGCTCCAAGCTTTGACATCATGTAGTCGGCCCCTTGGAAAAACAATATCACGGCCGACGGAAACCGCCTTGCCTGCGCGGGGTCAAACACTCCTCCGGCCACCCCTTCGGCAAGAATCGCTTCGAGCACCTCGAGCTCCTTGGCCGTGGCCAGCCGCTTNATGCGCTCTATTCTCTTGAGGTCGCGACCGAAAAAGGAGCGGAGCATCTCGTGGCGCGGAGCCGTGGGAGCCATGAGCTCGAACCGACGCTTGATAAACTCCCTTATCTTTTCCTCGGGCGAGAGGTCGGAGAGTTTCACCGCTATGAGCTTTTCCACAAGCTGGTTGCTCTCGCGCTCTATCACGGCGTTGAATATCTCGCGCTTGTTTTTGAAATAGGTGTAGATGGTGCGCCGGCCCTTGTCGGATGCAGCGGCAATATCGTTCATCGTGGTGTTCTCCACGCCCTTGTGGGCGAAGAGTTGCCTTGCTACTTCGATGAGCTTTTCTCGGGTCTTTACTACCATGGTCTGTGTCTGTTTTCCGTGCACAAAACGNTCTACAGTGTGCGAAATTACTAAAAAATATCTAAACAGACTGCTTTNTTCCCCATTTTTAGCCGAAAATAGCTAATTTTGTAGTTGATGCCATGCAGTGTGGCCCCTACCGAGGACTCCCTGTGGCTTCATTATCCGTTTTATCTGAAGCAATGAAATTCCGCAACATATCTTCCCGATTCCTCCCTCTCTTCCTTACTTTTTCTCTGGCTGTTTTTACCGCTCCGCGAGCTGACGCCGATGTAGTGACCACCATGCCGCTCGACATTCCTGCGGCCTCGTCAACCAAAGTGGGCATCTATATAGCTGACCTCCAGACAGGCGAACAGCTCTACGATGTGAACACTTCCGCGCGGTTTATCCCCGCAAGCGTCACCAAGTCGCTCACCACGGCCTCGGCTCTCACCCAGCGGAGCGCCACCGACCGCTTCGCCACCGAGATTGTGGCTACCGGCAAGATTGACGGCTCGGTAATCGACGGCAATCTCGTGGTGCGCTGTGTGGGCGACCCCACCATCGACTCCCAGTATTTCGACACCACGGTCGGTTTTGCCGACAGCATTGCCGCCGCGCTCGTGGCAATGGGTATCAATGAGATAAAAGGCACGGTGATTATCGACGAGAGCGCCGTGCCCCATAATGGCGTGCCCTCCGGGTGGGTCGACGAAGATATCGTATGGCCCTACGGCACAGGCCACCACGGTGCCAATTTCAACGACAACACTTTTATCTTCTCGTTTCCGGCGCGCACTTCGCAGCCCCATGTGCCCGACCTCTCCGTGAGCCACACTCCCGCCAAGGGAGCCCTGAAAGTGGACCGCGACCGCGGCTCTGAGACCATCCGCACCCGCGGCACCGCGCGCAAGCAGGGCGAGAGCATAAAGCTCTCTATTCCGGTGCCTTCCAAGGTGATGCGCCATGCAGTGATGAAAGCCATCTCTGCTAACGGCATCTCGGTAGGGGAGTCGGAGGCCCCTGCGAGCGAGAACGAGACCCTGGTCTACACCCACTATTCGCCCGAGCTGATAGAGATATTGCGCAGCCTGATGTTTCGCAGCGACAACATGATGGCCGAGGCNATGCTCCGATCCCTGGCGCCGGGTGCGTCGCGCGANGCAGCAGCACGCAGCGAGCTCGATATGTGGGAACTCCGCGACATAGACACCGATGGCATNGTGATAGAGGACGGCAGCGGCCTTTCGCGCAACGACCGCCTCACTCCCCGCTTCCTTGCCGAGGTATTTGTGTGGATGGCTTCCCATTTCAAGGCTCCGGAGTATGTGAGCCTCTTTCCGCGCGCCGGAATGGAGGGCACTATGAAAGGTTTCCTGCGCGACACCCCTCTCGAAGGGCGCATAGCTTTCAAGACCGGAAGCATGAAGGGGGTGCAGAGCTATGCCGGATTCCTGCTTGGCAACGACGGTCAGCCCACCCATGTGATTGTGGTGATGGTCAATAATTTTACCTGTGGCCGCGCCAAGCTCAAGGAGGAGATAGAAAACCTGCTGCTCCGCACCTTTGCCCCCGGATATGAGCGNCCGAAGCCCGAGCCCCGCAAGAAGGTGGCCAAGAAAGCCCCGGCCAAGAAGACGGCTAAGAAAGCTCCCGCCAAGAAGACCCCGGCCAAGGCTACCAAAAAGAAATCCACGGCCACCAAGCGCAAATAGCCGCAAAATTGGCTATCTTTGCAGCCGGGTAGGCGGCAAGCCGCCCTACGTTTCAAGCAATTCATTTCACTATCAAGAATATGAGTATTTCAGACAAAAATATGGGAGCGATGCTTTCGCTCACACTCGAAATCGAGGGACTTCTGCTGCTCTTGCAGCGTCGTGGCGATCTGGTTCATCCCGAGGTAGCCACGCTCCTCAACCAGAAGATTGCCGAACTCGCCCGCTATGCCGGCGGTGTGGCTCAGGCCGTGGAGACTCCCGCGCCTGTGGCCGCTCCAGTGGTGGAGCTCGCTCCGGAGCCTCAGCCTGAGGCTGAGGCAGNCCGACGCTGAGGCTATTGCCGCATCGGCTGAGTTTGAGGAGGTAGAGCACGCCGATATGCCTGAGCCTGAACCAGAACCAGTATCCGTGNCTGCGCCCGAGCCTAAAGTTGTCGAAGAGCCGGCTCCGAAGGTGGTGGCAGACACGATGCCTAAGTTCACTCTCAACGACCGTTTCCGCTTCCGCAACGAGCTCTTCTCTGGCGACGAGAAGGAGTTTTCCGAGACTCTGTCGGTGATTTCCGGCATGTCGTCGGCNCGCGAGGTGGAGGAGTATGTGACCGACGACCTCTGTCTTGACCCGGCTAACCCCGACGTGGCCGATTTCCTCGCTATCGTCACAGCCCGCTTCGCCTAATCCGGTTANCTTATGTCAGGCATATTATATATGGTGCCTACGCCGGTGGGCAATCTCTCCGACATGACTCCGCGGGCCGTGGAGGTGCTTAAGGAGGCGTCGCTGATTTTAGCCGAGGACACTCGCACTACCGGGGTGCTTCTGAAGCATTTCGGTATCACGACTCCGCTGATGTCGCACCACATGCACAATGAGCACGCTACCGCGGCTGCGCTTGCCGAGCGACTTGAGGCCGGCGAGACAATGGCTCTCGTCACCGATGCCGGTACCCCCGGTATCTCCGACCCCGGATTCATGCTTTCGCGCGAATGTAGGCTGCGCGACATCCCGGTGATTACCCTTCCGGGCCCTACGGCTTTCGTGCCGGCGCTCGTGAGCAGCGGNCTACCTTGCGAGCGGTTTTGCTTCGANGGATTCCTGCCGCAGAAAAAGGGGCGCGCCACACGCCTGGCCGAGATTGCAGCNGAGCCGCGCACCACGGTGGTCTACGAGTCGCCTCTCCGACTGGTCAAGACCCTCGAGCAACTTGCAGAGGCTTGCGGAGCGGAGAGGCCGGCGTCCGTGAGTCGCGAAATCTCCAAGCTTCATGAATCGACAGTGCGCGGCACTCTTGCTGAACTTATAGAGCATTTCACAGCGAACACTCCGCGAGGAGAGATTGTTATATGCGTAGGTGGATGCCAGAAGCCTGAAAAGGAGAAAACCCACCGAAACAAATATCGCGAAACCCAACAAACATCCTCATTATGAAAAAAATCTTGGTCGCTCCGGTAGCGGCACTCCTTGTAGCAACCGCTTGCACATCGCGCGAGAAACTCGAACAGGCCGAACATCAGTCGGCAGAGCTCAACACCGAGCTTCAGGCCACTCTTGCCACTCAGGACTCTCTCTTTGCTCTCATCAACGACATTTCCGAGGGTATGGCCCAGATCAAAGACATAGAGCAGATTGTAGCTGCGCCCGGTCTCAACGGCGAGACCCGCTCGAGCCGTGANGCCCTCCGCAACGATATGACCGCCATCCGTCAGGCTCTGCAGCAGCGCCGCGAGCGCCTCGCTCAGCTCGAAGAGAAGCTCAAGCAGTCGGGCTCCAAGAACGCTACCCTTCTCAAGACCATCGACAACCTCAAGGAGCAGATTGCCTCGCAGGAGAGCGAGATTGCTTCGCTCAACACCAAGCTTGCAGCCGCAGGCCAGGAGATAGCCGCTCTCGGTGCTCAGGTCGATTCGCTCACTACCACTGTGACCGAGGTTACCGACCAGCGCGAAGCCGCCCGTCAGGAGGCCACTCAGCTCAATGATGAGCTCAACACCTGCTATTTTGCCATCGGCACCAAGAGCGAGCTCCAGAAAAACCAGATTATNAAGACCGGTTTCCTCCGCAAGACCAAAATCATGGAGGGTGACTTCGAGAAAGACTACTTCACCAAGGCCGACAAACGCACTCTCGTGAGCATTCCGCTCCATAGCTCCAAGGCAGAGGTGATGACCAANCAGCCCAAGGATTCCTACGAGATTGTAGAGGGCGAAAATGGTCAGAANACCCTCAAGATACTCAACCCCACCCGCTTCTGGGAACTCAGCAACTTCCTCGTAGTGAAAGTCGACTGATAAATAAGACGATATAGTTAAGTTTCGAAAGGCGTCGCGCAAGCGGCGTCTTTTTTTTCAGCTTTTACCATCTCATTTGNGGNNNGGGAGGCGTCAGCGCGCGGGGCGGNCGTTAGCCCGGCCCGTAGCAGGGTAAAGGGGGTAAAGCACCCGCGCCTGCGGGTGCGGGATTCGGGGGAGATGCTGTTCCTATGGTTTCGCTGCACTCAACCATAGGCTATTATACGCTCACCGGCTCTGCCGGTGAGACTCTTTTTTCGGGCGTCGAGCCCGAAAAAAAGGAGGTATGGCCGCGATGTGGCTATCGACGCCTACTGCATTTATGCAATTGATAATCAGGCGGGATGGGCGGGCGACGCACGCGTCGCCCCTACATATTGGCTTGAAAACCAGGGGGGGGGATTATTTGAGGCGGGAGGGGTTGCGGGCGACGAAGTCGGCCCAGGCGGCGCCGGAGGATTTGTGGCGCGAGCCGGATGGCGATGAGCCGCGAAGTGAGCCGGATGAGGAGGCTGCCCGGGGGATTGGGCTTGTGATTTCATAGTAGTGGCAGAGGGCGGCAGCAAGGGCGTCGGTGGCGTCGAGCTGCGGGGGAAGAGTCTCGGAGTCGAGGGCGAGAATCCTGACAAGCATGGCGCGCACTTGCTCTTTGGAGGCGCCGCCGTTGCCCACGACGGCTTGCTTGATGCGGCGCGGCTCATATTCGCTCACCGGGATGTCTCTGGCAAGGGCGGCGGCGATGGCTACCCCCTGGGCGCGGCCGAGCTTGAGCATGGACTGGACGTTTTTGCCGAAGAAGGGGGCTTCGACGGCGAGGTGGTCGGGGCGGTATTGCTCAACGAGCATGGTGACGCGGTCGTGGATGCGGCGCAGACGGGTGTAGTGATTGTCAATCTTGCTGAGCTCTATCACTCCGAGGGCAAGCATGGATGGCTTTTTGCCCTGAACGGAGATGAGGGCATAACCCATCAGGTTGGTGCCGGGGTCTATGCCGAGTATCACCTGCGGCTGTGAGGGGGCGGGGCTCATATCTGCTCCATGAGGGTGACAAACCAGAGGCACTCCTCGCGAAACCCTGCAGCAAACTCGCTGCGTATGCGCTCTCCTTCGCCTTCGATGAGCCATGACTGAGCTTGCTCCACGGAGGGGGCAGAGACCTGAAGGGCGAAGGAGGTGACGGCAGGATCATCGCCACCGAGGATGCGGAGCAGGAGCGGGGAGGCAAACCCGGCATGGGTGAGCGCCGGGATATAAGTGTCGCGCACCCAGAGCTCGAAGCTCCGGACGCGCGAGGGGGATATGAAAAANGTTGTGTTGGCGAGAATCATCTGTTGGCCACTACACCGATTACCACGAAGATGATGTAGATGAGGTAGACGAGCAGACCGCAGAGGAAGCCCCATTTGGTCCATTTGCCGGCGTCGTCGGAGGCTTTCTTGGCAGCGGGGAAGTTGCCCTGGCGGAAGAGCGACTCAACCTGCGAAGCCTTGACGATGCCTACGATGCCGAAAGGCAGACAGCAGAAGAGAGTGACAAGAATCGACTCCACGAGCCATGTCTTGGGGCAGGGCTCATTGTAACCCTGCTGATAGGGCTGCTGCTGGTAAGGTTGCTGATAAGGGGGTTGCTGCTGATAGGGCTGCTGAGGAGCGTTGGGCACAGGAGGCACGGCCTGACAGGACTGATAGCCGCCGTTGGGCACGGAAGCGGGGTTCTGGGCACCACCGGTAACGTAGGCTGCGAGCTCGGGCACATCGCCGGCGGCAGTCCATGCGGGCATTGATTCGTTCCACACCATAGTGGAGGGTGTGATGGCAAAATCGCGGAGCTGCTCGGGGGTGTAGGGTCCCTGGGGCTCACCGTTGTTGGCTATGTAGTATTTCATGACTGTATGATGATTGTTTATTATTTAATTCTGATTATCGAGCCGCGAGAGCTCTTTCTTCTCCAGGCGGCGGCGCCGGATGAAGCGGGGNAGGAATGAGAGGTGCTTGCCCAGGGTGGTGGCCACGCCGTAGTAGCGGCACATGATGGCAAACCGCTCGCGCAGCGAGGCAAAACGGTGGGCGGTGGAGAGTCCCTCCATGAGATAGTCGATGAGAGTGGCNGGGATGTAGACGTTGAGCCGCGAATGTTGCAGACAGCGGATGCACCACTCATAGTCGGCGGAGTANCGGTAGGAGAGGTCGAAGGGGGTGGCAACGCGCGAGTTGACTATAAACGCCTGATGACAGACCACCATGCCGTCGGCAAAGCTGCGCAGGGTGAGGCTCTCGGGAGCGGTGAGATGGCGGTCGGCCACGCGGCGGCGCTGCGAGTCGACAATCTGGGTCTGTCCGTAGATGATGCCGGGGTGGCCGTTGGCCCTGACGGCCTCGGCAATGAGAGCGAGGGTGTCGGGGGAATGGAAGGTGTCGCCGGCGTTGAGGAAGATGAAGTATTCACCCCGGGCGCGGTCCATGGCCTTGTTCATGGCGTCGTAGAGCCCGTTGTCGGGCTCGGACCAGATGCGAGTGTGGTCAGTGTCGGCCATCTCCTGAGCCAGGAGGGGAGTGCCGTCGNTGGAATTGCCGTCCATGATGATATGCTCGTAGTCGCGGAAAGTCTGCTCGGCCACGCTTGCGAGGGTGGCGGGAAGCACGCGCGAGGCATTCCATGTGACGGTGATGATGGAAAACAGTGGGGTGTGGCCGGAAGTCATCGCAAGAGGATAAGATACATCAGTGAACGAGGACTTTCTTGGACCACCGGCCGGACTTGATGACGTAGCACCCTCTGGGGAGCTCGATGCGTGCGGTCTCCGACTGGAGGACNACNGTCTTGACGAGCTGTCCGGTGATGGAGAAGATGTGGAATGTGAGGGGGCCGGAGGGAGAGGTGATTTCGACGGCTCCGTCGACAGGAGAAGCCTTGGGCTCGGCCGATGCAAGCTCGGCGGCGATGCGGTCGGTGGAATCGTCGCTGCTGTTGTCGGCGCTCACCATGGGGGCGGCGGCAATAATCATGCTAAGAAGCAGAGCTGCTGTGTGGTTGAGTCGGGTAGACATTCTCTCGATTGTTTCTGACTTACAAAGTTACTATAATAATGAGAGATTTCCAAAACTTTGTGCAACTATATTGCACAGACGAGGCGTGAAGAAGGCTTAAAAGTGTTAAAAAGTGAGTAAAAATGGACTATTTTGGCCACTTTGTGTATTAAAATCATCACAATAGGGCGGGAAATTTGCGAAGTAGCACGAAAATTAGTACCTTTGCGCCTCAAAAATGAAACTTTGACCATTCAGTATGGAAAACTCGACAGTAGCTATTGACCTGCTCTTTGAGACGAGCTGGGAGGTGTGCAATAAAATCGGCGGAATCTACACCGTGCTCTCCACCAAGGCCAAGACGCTACAGAAACTATATAAGGACAAGGTTATCTTCATCGGTCCGGATGTATGGACCGAGGAGAATCCATCACCTTATTTTATAGAATCAAACACCCTGATGAAGGCATGGAAGGCGAAGGCCGAGCTGCCTGAGGGAGTGACAGTAAGGGTTGGACGCTGGGATGTGCCCGGCAAGCCCATAGTAGTGTTGGTGAAATTTGAGGCGATGTATGCCCTCAACGATGAGCTCTATGGCGAGATGTGGCGCCGCTACGGCGTGGACTCGCTTCATGCCTACGGCGATTATCCCGAGGCCTGCGCATTCTCCCACGCAGCCGGCATAGTGATAGAGAGCATCTGCAAATTCCACAAAATCACACCCAAAGCCAAAAAGAACGTAATAGCCCATTTCGACGAATGGACCACCGGCATGGGGCTGCTCTATGTGAAATGGAAGCTGCCTCACGTGGCCACCATATTCACCACCCACGCCACCAGCATAGGCCGCAGCATCTGCGGCAACGGCAAGCCNCTCTACGGCGAGCTGAAGCACTATAACGGCGACCAGATGGCCCGTGAGCTCAACATGGAGGCCAAGCACTCGCTCGAGAAGGCGGCCGCCCATCAGGCCGACTGCTTCACCACGGTGAGCGAGGTGACGGCAGTGGAGTGCGAGCAGCTGCTGGAGCTGCGTCCGGCAGTGGTGACCCCCAACGGATTCGAGCAGAATTTCGTTCCGGCCAAGACCCGCTTCAAAGCAGCCCGCGAGGCGGCCCGCAAGAAGCTGATGGATGTGGCCGAGGCGCTGACCGGCAGGCGAGTGGCCGACCACGCGATGCTGATAGCCACGAGCGGACGGTGCGAATATCGCAACAAGGGTATAGACGTGTTTCTCGACGCTGTCAACGCCCTGGCCTGGCGCAATCCGGGCAGAGAGGTGGTGGCATTCGTGATGGTGCCGGCATGGTCGCGCGAAGCCCGCGCAGACCTGCGCAAGGCTATCGAATCGGGTGAAAGCGGCCGNCTGAACGACCCGGTGATAACCCACTGGCTCAACAATCCGGACTGCGACCCGATAATCAACCGCATCCACGGCATAGGGTTCGGCACTGACGAGCATAGCCGGGTGAACGTAATCTACGTGCCCTGCTATCTGAACGGCGCCGACGGCATATTCGACTCCCCCTACTATGACCTGCTTATAGGCATGGACGCCACGGTGTTCCCCTCATATTACGAGCCGTGGGGCTACACCCCGCTCGAAAGCGTGGCCTTCGGCGTGCCGACNATCACCACCTCGCTCTCGGGCTTCGGACAGTGGGTGCTCGACACTACGGACAACCAGTTTGACTCGTGTGGCGTGACCGTGATAGGCCGCGGCGATTACAATTACGGCGAAACAGTAGACAATATAGCGCGTGCGCTCCACTTCCTCAACGATTGCGGCGAGGAGGAGCAGCATCATATATCGGAGGCAGCCATGAAGACAGCCTCCCGGGCAGCATGGAGCTACTTCATAACCTACTATGTGGAGGCATTTGAAGTGGCACTGGCCCACAACCGCACAAACAAATAAGAAAGAAAAACAACCTCAGTTATTTACGATTTATGAAAATCCAAGTAAGCAACTCGAACGCACCGGTGTGGCGCGACTCAACAGTGAGCGCCGAACTTCCGGGCAAGCTGAAACCTCTCGAAAAGCTGGCCAAGAACCTCTGGTGGGTGTGGAACANCGATGCAAAAAATCTCTNCCGNGACCTNANCCCCGANCTCTGGCGTTCGACAGGCGAGAACCCTGTGATGCTGCTGCAGCGTCTGTCGACCGAGCGACTTGAAGAAATCGGCAAGGATGCCGAGATGATGGCACGTATCGAAAAGGTATATGCCCACTTCAACGAATATATGGCGCAGCCGATGCGCAAGGATGTGCCTTCGGTGAGCTACTTCTCCATGGAGTATGGCCTCTGCAACTGCCTGAAAATCTACTCCGGCGGCCTCGGTGTGCTCGCCGGCGACTATATCAAGGAGGCTTCCGACAGCCGCGTGGACATGACCGCTGTGGGCTTCCTCTACCGTTACGGCTATTTCACACAGTCGCTGAGCATGGACGGCCAGCAGATAGCCAACTANGNGCCNCNGAACTTCAACCNGCTGCCTATCGAGCAGGTGTGTGAGNAGGANGGCCGCCNGANGATACTNGAGGTGCCCTATCCCGGCCGCATCATCTACTCTCACGTATGGCGCGTGAATGTGGGCCGCATGAAGCTCTATCTGATGGATACCGACTTCGACATGAACAGCGAATATGACCGCTCGATTACCCACCAGCTCTATGGCGGCGACTGGGAAAACCGCATCAAGCAGGAGTATCTGCTCGGTATCGGCGGTGTGCTGATGCTTCAGAAGCTCGGCGTGAACTCCGACCTCTACCACTGCAACGAGGGCCACGCAGCCCTGCTCAACCTGCAGCGTCTGGTGGACTATGTGCAGGGCAAGGGCCTGGACTTCAACACCGCTCTCGAGGTGGTGCGCTCCTCTTCGCTCTACACAGTGCACACTCCCGTNCCTGCCGGCCACGACTATTTCGACGAAGGTCTCTTCGGCAAATATATGGGTGAATATCCCGCAAAGCTCGGCATCAGCTGGGAGGATCTCATGAATATGGGTCGCGAGAATCCGGACACCAACGAGCGCTTCTCGATGAGCGTGTTCGCGCTCAACACCTGTCAGGAGGCCAACGGTGTGAGCTGGCTCCACGGCGAGGTGTCGAAGAAGATGTTTGCCGGCATCTGGAAGGGCTATTCATGGGAGGAGAGCCACGTGGGTTATGTGACCAACGGTGTGCATATGCCTACCTGGGCCGCTTCCGAGTGGAAGGCATTTTACGCAGAGCGTCTGGGCATGAAGGTGTTCGAGGACCAGAGCAATCCCAAGGCTTGGGAAGGCATCTTCAAGGTGAGCGACGAGGATATCTGGGATCTGCGCATGAAGATGAAGAACAAGTTTATCAACTTCGTGAAGCGCGATTTCAAGGCCAAATGGCTTGCCAACCAGGGCGATCCGTCGGCCGTGATGAAGATCGTGGAAAAAATCAACCCCAACGCCCTCATCATCGGCTTCGCACGCCGCTTTGCCACCTATAAGCGCGCNCACCTGCTCTTCACCGACCTCGACCGTCTGGCCAAGATCGTGAACAACGAGCAGTTCCCCGTGCAGTTCGTATTCTCCGGTAAGGCTCACCCCGCCGACGGCGCAGGCCAGGGCCTGATCAAGCGCATCATGGAAATCTCGCGCATGCCGCAGTTCCTCGGCAAGATTATCTTCCTCGAGGACTACAACATGATTGTAGCCAAGCGTCTGGTGACCGGCGTGGATATCTGGCTCAACACTCCGACCCGTCCGCTCGAGGCATCGGGCACATCGGGCGAGAAGGCCGAGATGAACGGTGTGCTCAACTTCTCAGTGCTCGACGGCTGGTGGTACGAAGGCTACCGCTTCGACGAAAAGGCCGGCTGGGCGCTCACTGACCGCCGCACATTTACCGACCAGGGTCAGCAGGACAAGCTCGACGCNGCCACCATCTACTCGATGCTCGAGAACGAAATCATACCCCTCTACTTCGAGAAGAACTCCAAGGGCTACTCGCCGAAGTGGATCGAATATATCAAGGGCTCTATCGGCCACATCGCTCCCCACTTCACCATGAAGCGCATGATCGACGACTATATCAGCCGCTTCTATCTGCCCGAAGACAAGCGCTTCAAGGCTCTGACCGCCGACAACTTTGCCCTGGCTCGCGAAATCGTGGCCTGGAAGGAGAAGGTCGTAGCCGCATGGGACGGCATCAAGGTGGAGAGCGTGGAGGTGAACCAGCCTTCGCACGAGAAGACCGGCGACAAGACCGACATAACCGTGGTGGTAGACACCAACGGCCTCGGCCGCGAGCTGGGTCTGGAATATGTGGCCTACCGCATAGAGGACGGCGTGGANCACCTCTTCGAGACCAAGCAGTTTAAGNTCGTGAAGGAGGANGGCAANGTGCTCACCTACCGTCTGGAGGAGAAGATCCGCGAGGCAGGAGTGTTCCGCTACGGCTTCCGTCTCTATCCCATCAACCCCAACCTGCCCCATCGTCAGGACTTCGCCTATGTGCGTTGGATCTAAGCCAGAAATCCTGAAGAGATAAAGGAATATCCCTAACCCGAGCCGCTGCCGGAGCCCTGAAATATGGGTTGGCAGCGGCTTTTTTTGGTGGGTAGGGCTATTTTGAGTAATTTTGCGGAAACAAGCAATGACTATGCAAAAGAAAATGATGATGGATATGCGCGTGGAAGAGTGCGCGCGACTCCATGGACTGTATTCGCTGCTGAAACTCACTCCGGCCAATGGCGAGAAGCTGCCTGAGATGGAGCCGGGACAGTTTGTGCAGGTGGCTGTGCCGGGCGCGCCCCACACCATGCTGCGCAGGCCCATATCGGTCAACTATGTGGAGCCTGAGAAGAATCTGCTGTGGCTGCTGGTGAGGAAAGCCGGCGAGGGCACAGAGATATTGGCCGGGCTCGAAGAGGGGGCCAAGGTGAATCTGCTGCTGCCGCTGGGCAACGGATTCTCGATGCCTGAGAAGGGCAAGAGGCTTATGCTGATAGGTGGCGGCGTGGGCGTGGCTCCGCTGCTCTATTTCGGCAAGAAGCTCAAGGAGCAGGGCTATGAGCCGCGGTTCTTGCTCGGAGCCCGCAGCAAGGACGACCTGCTGGAGCTGGACGAGTTCGGAAAGATAGGCGAAGTGTATCTGTCGACCGACGACGGCTCGGCCGGAGAGCATGGGCTGGTGACGCAGAACAGTGTNNTGCGCAGCGGCATTGACAACATATATTGCTGCGGTCCGGCGCCGATGATGAAGGCTGTGGCCCGCGTGGCCTCAGAGATAGGCGCAGAGTGCGAGGTGTCGCTCGAGAATATGATGGCCTGCGGGCTCGGGGCGTGCCTCTGCTGCGTGGAGAAGACAGTGAAGGGCAATGTGTGCGTGTGCACCGAGGGCCCGGTATTTAACATCAATCAACTCACATGGCAGATTTAAGAGTAAACATAGGCGCGCTGGCGCTCAAGAATCCGGTGCTGACTGCATCGGGCACATTCGGCTACGGCGAGGAGTTCAGCGATTTCATGGACCTGTCGCGTCTGGGCGGATTCATTGTGAAGGGCACCACCCTGGAGCCTCGCGAGGGGAATCCCTATCCGCGCATGGCGGAGACNCCGTCGGGNATGCTCAACGCCGTTGGGCTGCAGAACAAGGGTGTGGACTACTTCGTGGAGCATATCTACCCGCGNATAGTCAAGTATGACTCCGAGATTATTGTCAATGTNTCGGGGGCTAAGATCGACGACTATGTGGGCGTGTGCCGCAAGCTCGCTCCGCTGGAGCGCATCAGGGCGATAGAGGTGAATATCTCGTGCCCCAATGTGAAGCAGGGTGGCATGGCGTTCGGCACCACNTGCGAGGGAGCCGCATCGGTCACCAAGGCCGTGAGGGAGGCTTTTCCGGGCACGGTGATAGTGAAGCTGTCGCCCAACGTGACCGACATCGCTTCGATAGCCAAGGCTGTGGAGGCCGAGGGGGCCGACTCGGTGTCGCTGATCAACACTCTGATGGGTATGGCCGTGGATGTGGAGCGCAGGCGCCCCTGTCTNTCGACCATCACCGGAGGCCTCTCAGGNCCCGCTGTGAGGCCTGTGGCCGTGAGAATGGTATGGCANGTGGCCAAGGCGGTGAAAATCCCTGTAATCGGCCTCGGAGGCATTATGAACGGCCGNGACGCGCTTGAGTTTATCCTCGCGGGCGCTACGGCGATAGAGGTGGGCACAGCCAACTTCATAGACCCGGCTGTGACGGTGGGTATCGTGGACTATATCGACGATTATTGCCGCCGCCACGGCGTAAGCTCGGTGACTGAGCTGATAGGATGCATCTGAGCCTGCTTTTAAGGCTCGCGTGAGCCTCGCGCAGAGGCTATCTGATAAATCGAGT
>WFLX010002244.1_pt1 | contig 14763 bp, 9 predicted proteins | sample 4967041 | NCBI WGS metagenome assembly WFLX01 (sample SAMN12857096, study PRJNA449069) | gut metagenome | isolation source: stool from male and female vole | host: Microtus ochrogaster | place: USA:Florida | collected 2017
GAACCGCTGTTGAAATAATCGATCATGTCAAGACGGGTGTTGCGTTCGAGCAACGGAAACACGACCGACGGGGCGTTGATGAAGGCCTCGGATGCCGTAAGGCGCGCCAATACCTGCGGCACACCGGCCGCAAGCATCATGACCGCTATCAGCAATAATTTTAATTTCTTCATATTTTTATGACTTATCTACGTTTGCCGGCAGCCTTACGCTTACCTTTTTTCATAAACTTGTCAAAGTTACCGTTTTTTTCATTACCATGGCCATCGGCACCATCTTTTTTTCGACGTCCCGACGCACGTGAATAATCTTTTTCCGCATCGGCAATCTCGGCATAGAGTTTATGNCCCACGAAATCATGTCCGGTAAGAGCCTCAACCACGCGNCGGGCATCNCCNTTCTTCACATCAAAAAGCGAATAGCCGGGCATCAGGTCAATNCGGCCCACATCNATNCGCGGACCCTGAACGGTGTGNTTCAGGATGTCGATAAGATTACCGGCATAGAAACCGTCGTTTTTACCGGCATTCACATAAATNCGNGCCATGCCTCGCTCGGCCGTACGGCGGTCCTTTTCAGCNGCAGTGGCAGGGCGCTGACGCTCCTTGCGATCCTTCTTCATCGGCTTGTCATCGATAAAATCTATCTCGGGAGCATCCTTATAATAGTCCAGAAGTCTGTTGAACTCAAGACTGACCACACGCTTGAGCAGGTCCTCTTCCGACAGCCACTCCAGCTTGCGGCGCATGCCGGGCAGATACTTGCCTATCTCCTCGTCATCGACCTTGACACGCTCCAGACGGTCGGCCANGTTGTACAGCTGCTTCTCTATGATATGGGCCGGTGTAGGCACATCCTTGCGTTCGAATGTCTTACCGATGCGCGCCTCTATGTCGCGCAGGCGGTTACGCTCGCGCGAGTGNATTATGGCTATCGACACTCCGGTCTTGCCGGCACGGCCAGTACGGCCCGAACGGTGGGTATAGGTGGCGATATCGTCAGGCAGACCGTAGTTGATCACATGGGTCAGATCGCTCACGTCAAGACCGCGGGCGGCCACATCGGTTGCCACAAGCATCGTCAGCACACGGTCACGGAACTTCTTCATCACCATGTCACGCTGGGCCTGCGACAACTCNCCGTGAAGCGAGTCGGCGTTATATCCGTCCTGTATCAGCTTATCGGCGATCTCCTGTGTCTCCTTACGTGTACGGCAGAATATTATGGCGTATATATTCGGAGTGTCATCGGCAATACGCTTAAGGGCCAGATATTTGTCACGTGCATGTACCATGTAATAGACGTGGCGCACATTTTCGGCGCCGGTATTCTTGGTACCGATCACAAATTCCTGCGGATCCTTCATATAGTTGGCCGCAATCTTCGCTATCTCCTTAGGCATTGTGGCCGAGAACAGGAGCATCTTGCGCTCCTCGGGCACATGCTTCAGTATATCGTTGATATCGTCGACAAATCCCATATTGAGCATCTCGTCGGCCTCGTCGAGGATGACGGTGTGCACGTGGTCGAGCTTCACCACGCCGCGGTTTATCAGGTCGATCAGTCGTCCCGGNGTGGCCACGATGACCTGCACGCCCTGACGAAGCGAACGGATCTGGCTCTCAATGCTTGAGCCGCCATATACAGGCAGCACTTTCAGATGATCCATGTACTTCGAGAAGTCGGCGAGATCACTGCCGATCTGCAGACACAGCTCACGTGTAGGGGCTATGATAAGTGCCTGAGGCACGTTAAGATTCTGATCGATGCGCTGAAGCACAGGCAATCCGAAAGCNGCGGTCTTTCCTGTGCCNGTCTGGGCAAGAGCCACCACATCACCGTCCTCCTTGAGAAGATGAGGGATCACGCGTTCCTGCACAGGCATCGGATGTTCAAATCCGAGTTCTTTTATTGCTTTAAGGAGATCATCACGAACTCCAAGTTCTTCAAATGTCATAATTATAAGTCAATGTGTGTATTATATAGTATTATTTCTCGCGCATGAATACGTTGATTGGAGTACCGGTGAAGTCCCATTTCTCACGTATCTTGTTTTCAAGGTAGCGGCGGTAAGGCTCCTTGACCCACTGAGGCAGGTTGCAGAAGAATACAAACGTAGGTATGATCTGCTCCTTGAGCATGGTAACGTATTTGATCTTTATATACTTGCCTTTGTTGGCAGGAGGAGGATATGCCCCTATAACCTCCTGCATGTAGGTGTTGAGCTGCGAGGTAGGAATGATACGTCCGCGGTTGTTATATACCTCCACGGCTGTCTCCACGACCTTATAGATACGCTGCTTGGTGAGAGCCGAGGTNAATATGATCGGGAAGTCGGTAAACGGAGCAAATCGTGAGCGGATGGCATCCTCGAAGTGCTTGATCGCCTTCTGCGACTTATCCTCCACGAGGTCCCACTTGTTGACGCACACCACAAGACCCTTCTTGTTACGCTGAATGAGCGAGAATATCGCCACATCCTGACTCTCGATACCGAGAGTGGCNTCGATCATAAGTATACATACGTCCGAAGCCTCGATAGCGCGTATCGAACGGATCACCGAATAATACTCTATNTCCTCNTTGACCTTGGTCTTTTTACGTATACCGGCCGTGTCGACCAGATAGAAATCAAAGCCGAATTTCTCATATCTGGTATAGATCGAGTCACGGGTTGTACCCGCGATATTGGTTACGATATTACGGTCCTCGCCTATGAAAGCGTTGATGATCGATGACTTGCCGGCGTTAGGACGTCCCACGATACAGAACTTAGGGATCTTGTCAAGATGCTCCTCCTCGGTGTCATCTTCGGGAAGATCCTTGACGATCTCGTCGAGAAGCTCACCGGTGCCTGAGCCGTTGGCCGACGATATGGGATACGGATCGCCAAGTCCGAGCTTATAGAACTCAGCCACGTTGTACTGCCAGTCGTTGGAATCAACCTTGTTGGCAACCAGTATCACCGGCTTCCTTGATCGACGCAGTATGTTGGCCACATGGTCATCGAGATCAGTGACCCCGTTCATGCAGTCAACCACAAACAGGATCACATCCGCTTCATCAATGGCAAGATGGACCTGCTTGTTTATTTCGCTTTCGAATATATCCTCCGAATTAACCACCCAACCGCCGGTATCGACGATTGAAAATTCCTTGCCACACCAGTCAACCTTACCATACTGACGGTCACGTGTAGTACCGGCCATGTCATCGACAATCGCCGTGCGTGTCTGGGTCAATCGGTTGAACAATGTTGATTTGCCTACATTGGGGCGTCCTACGATAGCTACGAGTCTTCCCATATTTTTATATAATTTTAAGCTACAAAGTTAACATTTTTACAAACACTATAAAGTGTATAAACTTAAATAGCGAATCCGTTTATTCAACTACTTAATGTAATCACAACAATAAATTCAAGCGACTTGTTCGTAAACACGCCACTTCTTCCGCATAAGTTAAATTTTACAATTTACGCTAAAAAGCGCCTGTTTCTTTTACTTTTCAATCACAATATTAGGATAATTCAATTTTAATTATTTAGTTTGCAGATCTATTTCAATTTATTATTAATAAACCAATCTAACCCAAACCAATGATGCTAAATTTAACCAAGTTTAACAGATTGGGTGGAGGCAACTGTCCTACGATAATCACTATCATCATTTGCCTTCTGTCAATGCTTCCGGGAGGAGTCTCAGCNANGGCTCAGGAAAGCAAGACGTCTGTTCAAGCTGCCACTTCATCAAAGCAGCACGTGGTCACAGGTATTGTGACCGATGAATCGGGTGACCCGGTACCGGGTGTTACTATCTCTGTCAAGGATTCCAAAGAGATTGTTACGACTGATCTTGAAGGAGAGTTTAAAATCACAGTTCCGGCTGGCAAGGATGTCCTCATCTGCAGATGCATCGGNATGAAGACNCAGGANATTCCTGTTTCACCCGGCAAAATCATGAAAATTCAGCTGGACTGCGAGAACACGATGCTTAGTGAGGCCGTCGTGACCGGTTACCAGACCCTTAGCCGCCGCGAGTCAGCAAGCGCGATCTCATCGGCTAAGATAGATGACATCTACATGGCCGGAGCAATGTCTGTCGACCAGATGCTGCAAGGTCAGCTTCCTGGTATCGCAGTCATGAATGTTTCAGGCGAGCCGAGCGGCACACCGCGCATCCGTATCCGCGGTACATCAACCATTAACGGCAACAAGGCCCCCGTTTGGGTTGTCGACGGTGTAATCCTCGAGCAGGATGTACCTATTACTGCATCCGAGCTCAACAGCGACGACGCCGAATACCTCATCGGTAATGCCATATCAGGTATCAGCCCGCAGGACATCGAGTCGATCACCGTGCTTAAGGATGCNTCNGCAACNGCTATCTACGGTGTGAAAGCAGCCAACGGTGTCATCGTGCTTACCACAAAGAAAGGCCGTGTAGGACGCCCGACTGTATCTTACCACGGCGAGGTAGTCGTAACCGACCGCCCCTCTTACAAAGATTATGACCGCATGAATGCGGCAGAACGTATGCTTCTGTCAAAGGAGACTTTCGAAGCCGGACTCAGATATCCGTCGACTGGCTCAATGAACCTTAACCGCGGAGACTCANACGAAGGCCTGCTGAACNCGCTGATCAACCGCGAGATCACACNTCAGGAATTTGACGAAGAAGCACTCCAGATGNCCAAGCGCAACACTGACTGNTATGACGTACTGTTCNGCCACGCCGTGACTCAGAACCACAATGTAAACATCNCCGGCGNTACTGAANCAGCCAAGTACTATTTCTCGNTGNGCTACAACGACAATAAAGGTTCGGCCAAGGGCTCGGAAAGCCGTCGTTTCACATCACTCGGCAAGGTTGACGTCAATTACAACAAGTATCTGAACTTCTCATTGAAGATCGACTACAGCACTATGACCAACGACGGTTACAACGTTGTAAATCCGTTCACCTACGCCTATAATACATCACGCACCCTGTCGCCCTACGAGGCCGACGGCAGCCGTCACATGTACACTTACAGCAACAACAAGCTCTTCAATGTGCTCAACGAGCTTGATAACACCGGCAAGAGCGTGACCAACAACGACTTTAACGCATTGCTCAACATCAACGTCAATATCCTCCGCGGNTTCAAGTACCAGGGAGTGTTCTCTTACCACAACTCAACNTCCAACAGCCGCGACTGGAAAACAGCCCAGTCAAACGCCGTGGCTGTAATCCGTGGCTACGAGTACAACCAGTATGACGAGAACTCCACCGACTATTGGGAGTCTCCCCTGCCCTACGGCGGCGTGCTGTCACAGAGCTTCATGCAGAAAACAGGCTATACCGTACGAAATGCCTTAAACTACAACAACTCATTTGACGGCATCCACGACCTCAACGTTTACGGNGGTGTCGAAATACGAGGCACCAAGTATAAAGGTAACAGTGTGACCGGATACGGCTGGACTCCTGAATTCGGAGAGCAGTTCAATCCCATCTACACTACAAGCTTCACCAACAACTATGCAGCCTCCGGCCGTCTGTTGCCGACCAACACCAACACCATGTCGCGTGTGGCATCATTCTTCGGAACCGCAAGCTACACATTTGACAACCGTTATGTGCTGAACGGCAATATCCGCTCGGACGGTGCCAATAAGTTCGGCAGCAACCCCAAGTATCGCTGGCAGCCTACATGGTCATTAGCAGCCAAGTGGGAGCTTACCAACGAAAAGTTCATGAGAGCGATCGCCGAGATGGGCAACTACATCGCACTGCGCGGCAGCTACGGTGTACAGGGTAACATCCACGATGACGCCACCCCGAACCTGATACTTCAGGTCGGTGGCCGCGACCCGTTGAGCAACCTGCAGACCTCAACCATCTATCGTCTTCCTAACCCTGACCTGCGNTGGGAGAAAACCAAATCATGGAACGCTGCAATTGACTTCTCGCTCCTCGAAAGCCGTATTTCAGGAAGCTTCGACGTCTACAGAAAGCACACCACCGACCTTATCATGGATAAGACAGTGGCCAGCTCAACCGGCCGCGCACGCCTTTTCATGAATGCCGGCGTGATGGACAACTACGGTTTTGAAGGCAACCTGAGTGTAGGTGTTATCCGCAGCCGACTTGTCGACTGGAATATCAACGTGAACTTCGGCCACAACACCAACAAGGTGAAGCTCGCCAACGATGACTTCTACAGCACTTCAGAGGAGATAGACCTGATGCTCAACGGAAATATTCCTGTCGAGGGTGAAAAGCTCGGCATGATGTACTCCTTTGACTATGCCGGACTGGGTGAGGACGGTTATCCGTTGTTCCGCGGCAAGGACGGCAATCTGTATCATGACGGTGACCCCCGCATGTTTGCACTTGTCAAGAGCGGTTCGATCAATCCCGATCTCACAGGTGGTTTCGACACCCAGCTCACATTCTGCAAGCGACTTTCGCTGTCAGTCGGTTTCACATTCAGCATCGGCGGTGTGAAGCGTCTGCCCTCAATCTACAGCAACAGCGGCCGCGCAACCAACCCGATGACTAATGTGTCAACCAACTGGAACAACCGCTGGCGCAAACCCGGCGATGAAAAATTCACGGACATACCTATCCTGTACAATGACAAGGATGCAGAGACCTTCTTCCGCAACGGACTGCGCATCTATTCAGCGGATGATGACCGCCTTGAGTACTGCACCTATTTCTATGACCGTTCAAGCATCCGCGTAGCAGATTCTGACTTCCTGCGTCTGCGTCTGATAGGACTCAACTACCGTGTGCCTGAAAAATACCTGAAGAAGGTAGGCATATCGTCACTGATGCTCAGGGCTCAGGCAACCAACATCCATGTATGGGCAAGCAAAAAATGGCAGGGACTCGATCCCGAGACACCGGAATCCAACATTCCTTTGCTACCTGCCTACAGCTTTGGACTTAATGTTTCATTTTAAAAGAGTTAGACAGTGAAAAACAATATAAAAGCCATCGGATGCCTCCTGATGTCATCAATGATGCTCACAGGATGCAACGACTATCTGAAAGAGGATTCCGGCGATCTGCTTATCCCCGGCAAGGTAGATGAATTTTCTCCCATGTTGTATTCGGAAGGCTATCCTTCGTCGTTCAACGACGATGTCGACTGGTTTGTGCTCATGACCGACGATGTGGAAATGGGACAGCTCGAAACCGACGAGAATGATGCCGAATCGATGGACAGAAAGATGTGGGATGTTTTCGATTCATTTAAAGGCGGCGACGGCTACGAAGCTTACAGCTGGAAACAGAAAATCGGTATTTCCGACAGATTCTGGAGCAACCGTTACAAAAATATTCTCGCATGCAATACGGTGATTGACGCACTCCCCACAATGGATGCGGAGGGAGACCTACAGAAGTACAATTATCTTGCCGCACAGGCCTATGCCCTGCGCGCCTATAACTACTGGTGTCTCGTAAATACGTATGCACTCCCCTGGAGCGAGGCCAATCTTGACAAGCCCGGTGTAATATTGCGTCTGGCACCCCAGATTGACACCGCACCAAAGACACGCGCCACCATCGGTGATGTGTACAAGCAGATAAACTTAGATATCGCTGAAGCCGAGAAGTATATCGCCGACAGTTATGTTCCGGAGAACAAGCACCTGCTCTCAGCTCCCGCCATATACATGCTGGCTACACGAATAGCCCTGTCACAGGAAAAATGGGACGAGGTGCTAAGACTGGGCGAGCTTTTCGCCGGCAAGAACGGATACTATGTATATGACCTCAAGACTGTCAAGGAATCCGATCTCGGCACTGATGAGAACAGTGATGCTTTCCACATCATGAANGGAAAGACTAACAANGAGATNCTGTTTACCTTCGGCTCACCGAGCAGCTACCTGCTTACTTATTCTTACCTGGCCAACCACATCTCACAAAGTTCGGGNCTTGGTTTCCGTCCGTCACACACCGACGACAATTCGCTGATCGGTTCATACGAGTCGGGTGACCTGCGTCGGAAAGTATGGTTTGCAAAGGATCAGGAAGCTGTCGTGCCGGAATTCTGGTGGGATCCCGCAAGCCCCAAGGTATGCTGCTACGACTATCCNGTGAAATATCGCCGCACTCAGGATGCCGACGCACAGAAGCCGAGCGAAAAAACCTATCATGAGAACTGGCGTAGCGTTGNGGTNCTGCTGAATGTCGCCGAGGCGATGGCACGNAAGAACGGCGGTGTAAGCTCGGATGCTGTTGAACTGCTCAACTCCCTCCGCAAGAACCGTTTTGACAATTCCTATACTGCTCTGACTACCTCTGACTTTGCAAGCCGCGAGGATCTGGTCAAGTTTGTATGGGCTGAGCGTCGCCGCGAACTTTGCTTCGAGGAAGCCATGCGTTTCTGGGACCTGAAGCGTCAGGGCATGCCCGAAATACAGCATCGCTGGTACGGCACATGGGATACCTACGAGACTTATACCTTACCTCAGGGAAGCCCCAACTACCTGATCAGCATCCCCGACTCGGAGCTCAGCTACAACGGCGGTTGCGTGAACAACTCGCGTGATATAATAAGCGCTAAATAACAGCCACTTAAAAACTCTTATGACAATGAACAGACTATTTAATATATGTCTTGCAGCAGGACTGGTACTACTGTCGGCCTGCTCGGATGACAAACAGGACCTGAGTCAGGAGCTTACCGGCCCGTTGTACGGATTGCAGAAAGGAGAACCCGGCTCGGTGGACGAACTCATATACAATATATGGGAAAACTGCGGTGTTTACTATCTCTACGACTACAGCCCCAACGCTTTTCAGGTAACTAACTGGTCGACTTATTTCGGCTCCACCTATACTCCCGTCAGTCCCGACGATATGGAGGCTGTAAGGAGCGTGGTGAGCAATATCCAGGACAAGGTATTCACCGGTATGGACATGGATTTCATCCACCGCAACTGGTATGTACGCGTATTCCTCTGCGACGAGCTGTACAATTCGTCAGGTAAGGCTGTTACCGATCCTTATTACGAAAATGCCGATGTGCTGATCATCCCGAATGTCAACAGTAAGATACTGGAATATTCCGAAGAAGAATGGGACAAGTGGATCACCAGTTTTTCCGATCTGCTGATATCACGTCTTTATCTCGGTGCTTCAGTAGAACCGACCGAATTCTTCGCCCTGCGTCCCAAGAAGGCCAACGGTACCGATCTTACGTATATCCTGACCTCCGACTGGATTATCGACCCGGATGAAAGATATTCGAAGAATGTGTACACCTTCCGTACCTATGGATATATAAAGTCAAAGTCCAACGCTTACCAATCAGAGACCGTAAATATCGTAGCCCAGCAGGCCGACGTAGCTGACTATATTACCTTCCTGACCAAGAGCACCAAGGAGGAGATGGACTGGTGCTGGGCTCACTTCCCGCTGATGAAGCAACGTGCCCAGGCCCTGATACCTTATCTGTATGATGTACTGGAACTTGATCTGGAGAGTATGCAGAACGCCAATGTCCCGGCCGATCCTGTTCCGTCAGGTTATTACCGGAGCGTGTAAACGACCTCTATGACAAGTTATAGATCAATATTCTCGATAGGCTTTCTACTGCTTACGGCAGTAGAGGCCTTTTCTCAAATTGATACCACCGCACTTCGTGAAAGATATGAGGCTGACAGCCGGGATGTAAAAGCCGTGACGGCTTATGTCGAAGCGCTTGAACAGGCCGGTGAAATGAAAGAAGCCGAGTCGATCGTGCGAGACTTCATGTCGCGCTGTCCCGTGGTGCAGCTTGAGGANCGTGACACNTATCTGCTCATCAGCCGGTATGTGTTTGAGGACCCGTATTCCAACGCCTTTGAGTATGCCCTGTTCCTGATGCCGAGAATGAAATGGGACAGCGCCGATCTGACTCTCGAGCAAAAGGCCGCAAGAACCAAGCAAAAGTTTGCTGACTTAAAATGGGGAGTAAGTCACGGCGATGAGGTTGACAAGCGCTATGAGGTGCAGTCACTGCTCAGCCGAAAGCTCAACAAGGCCGTCAGCGAGCTGTGTGATCCCGTGTGGCGGCAGGATCAGCCCTATACCCTGCCCGAGTACGACGAGTCGAGGATAAAGCATCTGGAAATGCTTGTCGACAAAGGCAACGTGACCGGCAAGGACGCCATGAGGACAAAGCTCCGTATTGCCGAGGCCGTTAACNCCGGCGACCTGAGCAGGGCGATGCGATACCTGTGTACTGCCTCGTCACTCGACATGCAGGGGATAAACGGCTCTTATATGATAGGCATGATGCATGTGCTTACCGACCGACAGCCTGATGAGGCCGACCGGCAGGAGGCAATCGCCACCCTGAATGAGCAGATACGCATATCCGAAGAGCGCGGGACAAGCTACAACTACTATACCGTGCTCGGAAAGCTGTACCGGCAGGCCGGCGACAACGACAATGCGGAGAAATTCCTCAGCCGTGGCAAGGCGATCGAGGCCGAGCGCGAGGCACTGTACCAGGAGATGATGAAACCTTCTACCGAATGATTATGAGACATAAGATTATACTGTCAGCCGTCATCGCAATCGGTTTAACGGCACAATGTGCATCGGCTCATAAGAAGGATGGATATGTAGTGGCGGCATCACAGGCCGTGGCTAATGACNCAGGCTGGCAAAAAGTGGTCGACGCACTTGCCCGGAAGCATAAAGCCGACGTGCTGATCTATGAGGAACGNCCTGACGAACTGCTCGGCAAGCTGCAGTCGCTCACACCAAGATATGTGGCCATCGTGGAGAAGNCTGAACGACTCGACCGCGAATTTGTGATGGACAGCCANCGCTTAAGCCGCACAATCGACGANGACATCTACGCCGACTATCTCTGGGGTATCATAACAGGATATACGGCCGATGACGCGATGCAGACCGTGGAACGCAGCGCGAAGCCTTATGTAATCCGTACGGCCCTGAATACCACCGGCGAATTAAGCGATGGCCATCTTTTCGATCATATCGCCTATATTGCCGACGGAGGTACTCCCGGCGGNTGGGGTGAAAAAACACCCGGTGACGCGGAAATAAAGCGATATACCGACCGGAAATGGGACATGCTGAGCAAATGGGTGGAAAAGTACAAGGCGATAGATCCCGATATCCTGATCACCTCGTCACACGCAACGGAGAAAAATCTCGAGATGCCTTTTTCGCTCGGAAATCTCAAGGCAAAAGGGGGCAAGCTCTACGCTGACTTCATGACGCCAGAATTTCTTGACGGCACTGACCATCCGCGCGTGTATTTCGCGGCCGGAAACTGTCTGATAGGCAATATCGACCGNAACAAAGAGAGCATGGCCATAGGCTGGATCAGCGGCATGGACGCCACCTCGATGGTCGGCTATGTCGTGCCCACCTGGTATGGCCGCAACGGCTGGGGCGGNTTGAAATACTGGGCTTCCAATGCAGGNCGNCTTACATTGGCCGAAGCCCTGTATCTGAACCAGCAGGACATGCTGCATACCGAACAGCAGTGGTATCCGCAGATGCCGGCTGTAAACTATCCNTTCGAGGAATTTGAATTAGGCCAGCGGGCCGAGTTCAACAAGCGGTTTGCCAAGGCTACCGGCCAAAAGCCGACAAAGGACCAGGAGGGCTACGTGTATGACCGCGATGTGGTGGTGCTCTACGGCGATCCCGCCTGGGACGTGAAACTTCAGCGTTCCGAACCCGCCGGTTATAGCGTGGACTTCAAGAAAAAGGGCAAGACGTGTGAGATCACCGTCAAGACCGACAATAACTTCCGTGAGTCGGTCGTCAACGGCAAGGGAATCAAGGAGGAGCATGTCAATGACATACCCTTCGCCTGTTTCTTCCCCGAAAGGCTGCACGGCGCAAGCCTTGCCGACGGTCAGCCGTGGAAAGCGGCCGTAGCGGAGGACTTTCTGCTGCTCTATGACCACGGCTTCGAGAAAAACCAGACTTATAAAATTATTTTGAACATTAAATAGCATGAAAATGAGAAAAGTGATGATGATGCTCGCAATGGCAGTAGGCTTGTCAGTTGCGGCACAGGGGATTGATTTTCAGCAAAAGCCGTATGCCGAACTTCTGACGATGGCTAAAGAGCAGAACAAGCTGATATTTGTCGATGTGTTCACGACATGGTGCGGTCCCTGCCGGCACATGGCTCAGGAGATATTCCCGCAGAAAGAGGTTGGCGATTTCTACAATGCCAATTTCATCAACATGCAGATTGATGCCGAAAANACCGAGGATGGCCAGATGATCACCAAGGAGTTTAACGTGACTGCCTTCCCTACATTCCTCTATATCAACGGCGACGGTGAGCTTACCTATCGCTTTATGGGCAGCAAGTCCGCCGACAAGTTTATCAACGAGGGAAAACAGGCGCTTGAAGCCTTCGCCTCACAGCCCGTCCTGAAAGAGTACACCAGCAAGTATGAGGCAGGCAACCGCGACAAGAAGTTTCTTGATGAATATTGCGACCTGATGGTAAAGGGCGGCCTTGACTGCGGCGACGTCCTGCTGGAGTACTTTTCCCAGATAAGTGATCCCGAGCTGCTTGACTCCGTGCAGGTTGAGCGCATTTCCAAGCTGTCGGTCTATGACAATGCCTTCGCCCGCCGCCTTATCAATGTGGTTCTCAATGATTCTACCGAGCTGAAGCAGGACATGAAGCGCTATTCCACCGTCAACAAGGCCGTGTGCGCCTATATAGCNGCCTCGCTGTCAGACGTGACCCGCAAGGGNAATGACGCNGGCTTCGAGGAGATGATCGCGCTCAAGGATTACTACTTCAATGAGGCCGGACTGAAGGAAAGTGTTGTGATGGCATCGCTCGGAGGTGGCAACGCCTATGTTCCGTCCAATATCACCCGCCTGAAGTTCTACGTGATGCGTAAGAATGCCGACAAGCTGATACCCGCTACCGAGTTCTACATGGACAGCCTNANGAGAAAGTATGAGGCCGACTATGAATTGCACCGNATAATGGAGGCCGAAATGGAGAAAAAGCTCAAGGAGACCAAGGAAGCCGGCAATGATGAGGAGTATGAGAACCTNAAGAAGTCTTACCGNATGGTGTTTGCCTTCTCTAAGTTTGACGACAACTTCATCGCGTCGGAAATGGTCGATCTGATCGGCTATTATGACCAGTATTATCCCGGNGCCAAGGACGAGGCCTACAAGAAGCGTCTCGGCGACTGGTACGTGCTGCTGGGCCGCATGAGNCCTTCGGCAAAGAATGCCGTAGAACTGGCCGACAAGCTCACAGANCTCGGCTGCAAGGATGATGCCATAACAGTGTTACAGCTCGGAATCGACGAGGGTAAAGAGGCTGTTGGCGTAGAGCAGAGCGACATTGACGCATGTCAGGCCAAACTCGACAGCCTGCGCTAAGATTGTCCGACAGNAGCGGATGTCTCATCGTCCTGATCGGTTGACATAAAGAGACTGAATACACCGTGGGTATGGCGACTGTTATAGCGCTGTACCCACGTTGTTATATACACCGTAAACAGCGGGAACATCATCATGCCCATGCCGGCAAGCACCACGCCGAGNATCTTTCCGGCCACGGTGACGGGATATATGTTGCTGCCGATGGTNGTGGCGTCCATGAATGCCCACCACAACGCGGCGCCGTAGTTGGGCACCATATTGTTGACCGGCTGCTCTCTTTCAAGGAATATCAGCGAGGCGAAGTAGATCACCGACAGGGTGATGGAGACGTAGCTGAAGAGAAGCGACGACATCGGGTTGCGCGTCATGTAGCCTATGACGATCGAAAGGGCCAGCGCACCGCGCGCCAGCGGCACGAAGCGGATGAAGTAAAGCGCCTCGGGACCGAAGTCGATATGCCACAGATTGATGATGTTAAGATACGGGATGGAGAGCAGAAGGAAAAACCACCGCCGCTTCACATACTGCATCTTGTTGTCGGCCAGTAGCATCTCTATGAAGAAGTCCAGGATGAAGGCAAAGCATATCCACAGCTGAAATTTCATGAAATGCTTGTCCTCCATGAAGTGTACTCCGGTGAATGTATCTACTGAAATATATATGATCAGTCCCAATGACAGCAGCAGCACTATCAGGTGCAGCACTGTAACAATACTCGATTTATCCCTCTCTGAAAGCGTCATAGTGTCCTTACTTTTGGATTATAACGTCTGACAGGGGCATTTTGATTATGCCGCAGGCATTAAAGATCGATTTTCGGGCGTCGCTTGCGCTGCGTGAACCGCTTGCGGAAGTTGATCAGGCGGCGGTAATACACCGCCAGGCGTCCCCATACCTCGCCTGTGACAGGCACGACGTCGCTTGCAAGGGGGTCGATGGCCGACACAGTCGAAACATCGCGTCCGAACTGCTCGGGATAGAGCACGACCAGATTGTTGCGCGAGAAATAGCGCTGCAGAAACGACGGCAGCTCGTCAAGCGACGAGTTGTAGCTGACGGAGGCACGGCGGGCGCTAACCACCACAAAGAGGTCATCGTCGAGCACACGGTTGGCCAGCAGCACAAAGTCGTCCCACTGCTCCACGTCGCGGTATTCCGAGCGTATGTCGTAGCGTCCGGCACGCAATACGCCGCGTATATAGGGCCTCACGTCGGGATGACAGCAGAATATGATGCGACACCCTATCTGACGCGCCAGATTGCCCATAGAGCTCACCCAGCGGCGGAATCCGGTCTCATATTGTGCCTTGTCAGGCACGGCCACGACGATGCGCGTAATGGTGCTCACAGGGATGAAGCAGCG
>WFLX010025538.1_pt1 | contig 14760 bp, 9 predicted proteins | sample 4967041 | NCBI WGS metagenome assembly WFLX01 (sample SAMN12857096, study PRJNA449069) | gut metagenome | isolation source: stool from male and female vole | host: Microtus ochrogaster | place: USA:Florida | collected 2017
AACCGCCACTACATACTCATCGGCCCCGGCCGCTGGGGCTCGGGAGACCCCTGGCTCGGAATACCGGTGAAGTGGCCCCACATAGCCCAGAGCCGCCTCATTGTCGAGGTGTCGCTGCCCGGATTCAGGGTAGAGCCGAGTCAGGGCACCCACTTCTTCCAGAACCTCACCTCGATGGGTGCCGGATATTTCACTATCGACACCATGAGCTCCGAGGGCAACCCCTTGTGCAACTTCGAGCTGCTCGACTCGATGCCCGCCGTTACCGAAACCCCTCACGTCAGGGTGGTGGAATTTCCCGCGCCGCTGCTTGTGGGCATCGACGGCAAGAAAGGCAAGGGAGTGGTGGCATTGCCCGAACAACAATAACAACACCGAAAATCAAACCACGATAAATCAATCATTGAGATGTCATTAGCCGGCTACTTAAAACGGATATTGGGTATGTCGCCCGACGAGGAGGAATTTTTTGCTGACGACAGGTCAGACGAAACTCCTCTGCCCGACAATTCCGAAACCCCTCATAACGGTCATGCTGACGCTGACCCGGTAACTCTCTCCGCGCTGGCATCTGAAGGCACGGAGCAGACCGATCTGCAATTTCTCACCTCTCAGCTCTTCGACGAGGTGATAGGCATGTTCAACGCCATTCAGCCCGAGTTTGTGAGCAAATGTCTCGACACTCAGAAGCAGCGCGACCTAATAGTCGAGTCGATGAACGTGAAGTTGCGCGAGCAGGTCACCCTCCTCGCCGAGGCCACCCGCCGCGAAGTGACTGCCGAGGCCGAGGCCGAGCGGCGCACCCTGGCCGAAAACCTCGCCCGCCTCAAATCGCAGAACGCCGCCTTGGAAGAGCGCAAGGGTGCCTTTGAAAACGAGCAGCTCAGCGCCAAGCGTCAGAAACGCGCCCTCAGCGACCGTGTGCACGACCTCGAATCGAAAATCACCGAGATGGAGGCCGAGCGCGAGCAGCTGCAGCTCGAAAACCGATCCATGCTCAACAAGATGAGGGTGATGAGCGTAACCGCCGGCGGCGAGCTCACCGACGAATCGCTCATCGAGAAGGTTGACCAGCTCTCAACCGCCAACTCGGGTCTTGAGGCCGAGGTGGGCAAACTGTCGCGTCAGCTCGACGAAACCCAGGCCACCATCGAGAGCCTCAATGAAGAGAACAATCAGCTCAGAAGCGACGCCGAAAACAATCTCATGCAGCTCCACGACGCCGAGCAGAAAGCGCGCCGCCTGGCCGANCAGCTCCACGACAGCGAGGANGCCCTCGGCAACGCCAAGTTNCAGAACGACAACGACGCCGGNGAGATAGAGTCGCTCAACGACCGCATAGACACCCTNACCCGTCAGCTCGAAAAATATGAGCGCATGGAGGCCGACTTTGCCGCNCGCACCCGCGAGATGGAAGAAATCTCCGGCAAGCTCAACGAGCTCAACGACGCCAACCTGCGCATCGAGGCCCTCAAGGCTGAAAACAACAACCTGCGCGACACCATAGAGCGCAACCTCCACGACCATGCCGCGATTGTCGACTCGCTGCGCCGCGAGGTTGACCGCCTGAGCCAAAGTCAGGCCGCTCCCTCTGCAGCCCAACCTGCCGACGGAGGCGCCGAGGAGCCATCAGCCCCGGCTCCGCCCCGCAAGCGCCGCGGCCGTCACCGCAAGAATCCCGAGCCCGAAGCTCCCGCTCCCGCACCCGCGCGGCCCAAGCTCTCGGCCATCGACGAGCTCATCGACAGCAACGAGTGGTTTGTGGCGCCCGAGATGACCTCTAAAAATGTTTCGGCTGTAAGCGACTCNGACAGCGATTTCGGCTACCGCGAGCCTGAAAAGAAACATTCCCGCCCCGACGACCTCAACCAACTCACCCTTTTCTGAACATCCCTCAACCCCAAATAAGGTAAACCAATCATGAATTTCAAATCACATATCCTGACCCTCACCTTTGCCGCCGCCGCGACCCTCTGCGCCTCTGCGGCCAACAACATAAGCGCCTATGAGGGGCTGCGCCCCTATTGCAACGGCATGGCCTCGCCCCGCGCTCCCCACGCCCTCAACTACACCGACGACGGCTCGGCCTACCTGCAGCTCTCAGCCGACCGCAACCGCATCGTGAAGCATGACATCCGCACCGGCAAGGAGCTCGAAACCCTGCTCGATCTCTCCAAGACCCGCGAAAATCAGATTCAGTCGATCGACGGTTATAAGGTGAGCCCCGACGGCTCGAAGATACTCGTGTGGCGCAACCGCACCAACATCTACCGCCACTCCTTCTCGGCCGAATACTATGTGTATGAAATCTACAGCCGCATACTCAAACCCCTCTCGGAGAAATATCCCCGTCAGCAGGCTGCCCTCTTTTCGCCCGACGGACGAATGGTGGCCTTTGTTGCCGACAACAACATTCACCTCCGCAAGCTTGACTACTGGACCGAGGTCGANGTGACCACCGACGGCAAGGTCAACGAGGTGATCAACGGTGTGCCCGACTGGACCTATGAGGAGGAGTTTACTACCTCGTCGTCAATGACATGGTCGCCCGACAACCTGCAGCTCTGCTTCATAAGATATGACGAGTCGAAGGTGCCCCTCTATTCCTTCCCCCTCTATGAGAGCGCCTGCGACGCCATGCCCCAATATGCCCTCTATCCCGGCAGCTTCACATATAAATACCCCGTGGCCGGCGAGCCCAACTCGGTGGTGTCGGTCCACTCCTACGACATCGAGACCCGCAAGCTCAAAACCATCGAGCTGCCCGGCACCCAGACCGAATATATACCCCGCATCAGCTATGCCTACAGCCCCGAGCGACTCATTATCGTGAGCCTNAACCGCGAGCAGACACGCATGGAGATCTATGCCGCCAACCCCAAAACCACAGTGGTGAAATCGCTGCTCGTGGAGCAGGACGACGCATGGCTCTCGACAGCCACCTATGAGGATATCCACTACTATCCCGACTGCTTCACCATCAGCTCGGGCCGCTCAGGCTATGACCATATCTATCAGTATTCCTATGCCGGCTCGCTGATGAAGCAGATCACCTCGGGCGACTATGACGTGACCGCCTACTACGGCTATGACGCCGCCACCGGCAGCCANTACTATCAGTCAACCNCCACCGGTCCCATCAACCGTGTTGTGAGCCGCATCGACCGCTCGGGCAAGATTTCCGACCTCACTCCCGCCGAAGGCACCGCCTCGGCCACCTTCAGCCCCGACTTCAAATACTACACCCTCAGCTACAGCTCTGTCAATCAGGTGCCCCGCTATGTGGTGACCGAAGCCAAGAGCGGCAAGGAGGTGAGAGTGCTCGAAGACAATGCCGACTATGCTCAGCGCTGGGCCAAGGAGCCTAAAAAGGANTTCTTCACAATGCAGAGCGACGGCTTNACCCTCAACGGCTGGATGCTCAAGCCGGTTGACTTCAACCCCGCCAACCGCTATCCCGTGGTNATGTTCCAGTATTCCGGTCCCGGCTCGCAGCAGGTGCTCAACCGNTGGGGCATCGACTGGGCCAACTATTACACCACCCGCGGCTATATTATAATCTGTGTTGACGGTCGCGGCACCGGTGGTCGTGGCCGCAAGTTCATGACCTGTGTCTACAAGCANCTCNGCAAATATGAGTCGATCGACCAGGTCAACGCCGCCCGCTATGCCGCCTCGCTGCCCTATGTCGACCCCGCGCGCATCGGCATCCACGGCTGGAGCTTCGGTGGCTATGAAACCCTCATGGCTGCTTCTCAGCCCGACGCTCCCTATGCCGCCGCCGTGGCCGTGGCTCCCGTCACCAGCTGGAAATACTACGACACCGTCTATGCCGAGCGCTATATGCTCACTCCCCAGATGAACCCCGACGGCTACCGCGACTCGGCTCCCCTCAATTTCACCAAAAATGTGAAATGCCCGCTGCTCATCATGAGCGGCACAGCCGACGACAACGTGCATTTCCTCAACACGGTGCAATATGTAGCCAACCTTCAGCAAAACGGCGGATGGTGTGACCTCTACATCTTCCCCAACATGAATCATTTTATCAACGGCTGTGACGCCCGCACGGTGGTTTATGGCCGTATGCTCGACTATTTTGACAGCAACATGCGCTGAAACTTTGAATAATGTCATCACGTTCAGGACTTTTTGACAATATCGACGGCATGATGTCGCTGTGGCTGGTGTGGATGATCTCCACCGGCGCGCTGACTATTGCCGATCTGTCGCCCATATTCCTCCAGCCGTTGTGGGTGCCGGTCATTACCCTTCTGCTCGGAGTGGTGCTTCTCGAGCTATCCAACTACAATCTGAGGCGGCGCCACCCCAAATGTTTCCTCTCGGCCATCATCACCGCCCGCGCGCTGATAATCAGCTCGCTGCTCATGGCCGTGGTGCTCTTTCTCCAAACCAAATATATCCACCTGCTCCCCGGCGACTCATATAATCCCGACATACCTTTCCTGCCGGTATTGATCATCTCGCCGGTGACCTTTGTGATAGGCTTCTATGCCAATCTGAGGAAAGAGAAATATGGNTTCTGCACCGAGTGTGTCATGTCGCANGGCACTACCTCCGAGCGCGGTTTTCTCGGNGAGATAGTGGCCCAGGAGGGGCGCTACCAGGTNAAACTNCTCACATGGCTGTCGCTCTTTCTCACGCTGGTGTCGGGGGCATACTATATTTTCAAATATATAAATGTCAACCTCAACAATGCCGACCTCTANTTCTTTTTCGGCATTGTGCTGGCCCTGTTTATCTGCGCAGCCATCTTCACCGCCCTGCGCTATGCGGGCATTTACCACTATCACAGGCAGGACCGCCTCGGCTCACCTTCGCGCGAGGGTCACATCACCCGCGTGAGGTATCTCATAATCCACGACAACACCCTCTTTCTCATCCCTCCGGCCCACTCGGCCGACATGATTGCCGACATCTCGATGGTGAAGGTCGACACTCCCGCCGCGATTTCACTCGCCCACACCGACACCCTCTCGACCGAGCGCGCCGAAAGCCTCCTGCGCGAGGCTCAGCCGCTGGCCAATCCGAGGCTGAGGTTTATGTATGAGAGCGAAAACGCCGACGGCCGGAGCAACATCTTTCACTATCTCGTGTTTGTCGACGACAAGGATGCCGCCGCCCTCACCGAGAAATACACCGACGGCATGTGGCTCACCATGTATGAGGCCAACAAGCTCACCGCCGTCAAGGCCCTCGCCCCGCTGATGTCGGCCGAAATCTATCGTCTCTACACCATTCTGATGGCCTATAAGACCTATCGGCCCGACGGCTCACGGCTCTATCCCGTGAAGCATTATCACCCCACGTTCCGCCTCAGCGATGTGGAGAAATATGATGTTGATTATAATAACTCCCGCTGGCTCAGAGTGGCCCGCGACAATGAAGACCGCCGGTTTTTTAAACTCCGCAGCTTCTGGCGCCGCAAAATCCGCCGCCTTGATTATTAAATGACCGAAAACCGTCCCATCTATATCACCGGCCCGACCGCTTCGGGCAAAACCGGGCTCGCGGTGGCGCTCTCACGCCGCCTCGGCGCCGAGATAGTGAGCGCCGATTCGCGCCAGGTGTTCAGGCGTATGAATCTCGGCACCGGCAAGGATCTCGACGAATATGGCTCTGTGGCCTATCATCTCATCGACGTTTGTGAGCCGGGCGAGCCTTACAATCTGTTCAGGTTTCTGGCCGACGCCAACGAGGCTCTCGAAGATATCGAGCGGCGGGGCAGACAGGCTGTGGTGTGNGGCGGCTCGGGCATGTATGTCGAAGCTCTTGCGAGGGGAACGAGGTTGCCCGAAGTGCCCCCCGACCCTGAGTTGCGCGCCCGTCTGCGCGGCGAGTCGCTCGAAACCCTCACCGCCATGCTCGCCGGCATGAAATCGCTCCACAACTCTACCGACACCGACACCGTGGCGCGNGCCGTCAGGGCTATCGAAATCGAAACCTACTATGCCGCCCATCCCGAGCTCAAGCCTGAGCCGCTGAGCCGCGCCCCTTTGCGTCAGCCGCTTATAGTGGGGGTGGAGATTGACCGCGAGATGCGTCGCCGGCGCATTTCGGCACGTCTGCGCAGCCGTCTCGACAGCGGCATGATCGATGAGGTGGCCTCGCTTCTTGCCGAAGGAGTGAGCCCCGACACCCTCATAGGCTACGGCCTCGAATATCGTTTCATCACCCTCCACCTCCTCGGCAAGCTAACTCTCGAAGAAATGGTCGCTCAGCTCGAAATCGCCATTCATCAGTTTGCCAAGCGCCAGATGACATGGTTCAGGGGCATGGAGCGCCGCGGNCTNACCCTCANCTGGTTGCCCTATGACATGCCCGAAGATGAGTTTACCGACCGGGTAGTTGAGCTCCACAAGCAATATCAATATTATGACGGCGATTAGGCTCCTTTGCGCTNTNNTGATGCTNCTTGCGGGNNNNTNNAGCTCTGTTTCGGCCTCGATACTTATGCCCCGCAGGGTGTATGTCGTTGATAGGCCTATGGTTATTCATCCCTCTGACACTTTGGTCGACACCCTCCCCACCCTTGCGGGAGGAAACATAGTCATCGAGATGAGAGGGCGGGTGATGGCCGACCGCAAGTCGCGCGCCATGAGATCGCCNCACGCCCGCTCGATAGTGTGGGGGCGCCGCGGTGACACCCTTTTCACCCTCACTGCAAGGCTGATAGCCCTGAGCCGTGACGAGCTCACCCCTCAATATGAAATGGAGCTTACCCTTTCCTCGTCCCGCGGGGAGGAGAGTGTCAGAACTCCTCTCGACGGTGTGACGCGCGCCGATGAGGAGATTCCGCTCACTCTCAATCTTGACTTCACGGGGCGCACGGTCAGCACCTCGGCGGGTTCGGCAGGGGAGGGCCACGCAATCACGGTAGCTATGCCCTCCGGATTCACCCCCTTGGTCGGGGTCACCGCAACCGGTGAGACCGCGCTCTCGCTGCTTGTGGCCGAGATACTGCCCGACGAGTCAAAGGAGATAGGCCGCCGCGACGAGCCCGCCGAGCAATTGCGCGCCGCTGCCCTTGCCTCCCCGGTGAGCGGCGTGGCCGGCCTGTGGCAATATTTCGACCGTGACGCCGACGACCGCTATCTGCGCACCGGAGGCAACTACACCCTCGCCATTCTTCCCTCCTCCTCGGGTGAGGGCTTTGACATCGTTTATCTCTCGGGCGCGAAGGTCAATTCGCTCAAATGGCAACCCGGCATGTTGAAAGGGCGCCTCATTCCCAACGGATTTATCAACTCGTGGACTCTCGAAGCTGTCGACGCCTCTTTCTGCATTGTCGACGGCGAAAACCACGCCTCCATGACCCCCGACGGCGCCATCCTCACCCTCACCTTCCCCGAACTCAAATCCTCCCTCCGCTTCCGCCGCCTCCCTAGATAACGCGCCTGAACTTCAACCCCCTAACCCTCCCAAATTTGCATATCCCCCGGAAATTCCCTAACTTTGTCACCGCCGTAATAATTACCGCGGTAATAAAGTATGAAATTCTATAATCGAACAAAGGAAATAGAGGAGCTGAGACTCATCCAAGGCCGCGCTTTTGACTCCCGGTCAAGGATGACAGTAATAACCGGTCGGCGTCGTATCGGCAAGACTTCGCTTGCTCTGCGTGCCACACAGGGTGAGTATCCTACGGTGTATCTTTTTGTCAGCCGCAAAAATGAAGCTGCTTTGTGCGAAGAGTTTGCAGGATTGATTTCCGCGACTCTCGACTGTTATGTGCCGTCTGAAATTCAGACCTTCAGTTCATTATTCCGCATGTTGATGGAGCTTGCAAAGACACGCAAGTTTAATCTCATTATTGATGAATTTCAGGAGTTTTTCAATATCAATCCCTCTGTGTTCAGCGACATGCAGAATATTTGGGACATATATCGAAACGACACCCATGTTAACCTTCTGCTGATGGGTTCGGTATATTCGATGATGCACAAGATTTTTGAGAATTACCACGAGCCTCTGTTTGGCAGGGCTGATGCCATGATTCGACTCTCCGGGTTCGGAACTGAGACGATGAAAGAGATCATTCATGACTACCGCCCTGACTATTCCAACGATGAGTTGCTTGCATTTTATACAATCACAGGAGGAGTGCCGAAATATATTGAGCTGCTTTGTGATGACACTGATCTGTCGATTGATGGAATGTTTGACTATGTTGTCCGTGAGAATTCCCCGTTCGTAAACGAGGGCCGCAATCTCCTGATAGAAGAATTTGGAAAAGATTACGGATTGTATTTCTCGGTGTTGAGTTGCATTGCCTCAGGCATTAACACTCAGGGCGCGATAGAAAGCTCGTTGGGAGGAGTAACGGTAGCCGGACATCTGAAACGATTGATAGAGGATTATTCGCTCATCAAGCGGGTGCGACCCATCCTGTCAAAGCCTCGTTCCCAAAACGTCCAATATGAGATTACTGACAATTTCCTCCGCTTCTGGTTTAACTATTTTGACCGCAACCAGACATTGGTTGAGTTGAATAATTTTGAGCACCTCCGTCATATAGTCTCTTCTGATTACCCGACCTTCTCAGGTCTTGCCCTTGAAAAATGGTTCAGGCTGAAGATGATTGAAAGCCATCAGTATGCCGATATAGGCTCATGGTGGGAACGCAAGAAGGGAAAGGAAGCGAATGAGATAGACATTGTAGCCCTTTCAATTGACGGAAGGAATGCGGTAGTAGCCGAAGTAAAGCGTCAGCAGCGCAACTACGACCACAAGCTGTTTATGGAAAAAGTTGAGCGCATAAAGGCCGCCATCTTATCAAAATATAAGATAGAAACATGTCTGCTGACGTTGGAAGATATGTAATTTTACCATTTTGTCACCGCCGTAATAATTACTGCGGTAATATTTCCAATTCGCAGATATATATTGTGTTACGCAATGAAATTGCGTAAATAAAAAAGTTGCGCAATGAAATTGCTTAAATGAAAAGCCGCCTCGGTTGATGGAACAACCGGGGCGGACTTACCGATGGATTAGTTATGTAAAAAGGCGTCTGTTTAGTCAGATAAAAAATTCGTTTAGAAATCCTATGGTATGAGCAAATGAGACTGCTCTCATAAATCAACAAGCACCTTTTGATTATATAACAACCGAGATTGATTTTGGTTATCGTTTAANTGTGAAATAATGTAAANGATTCTTAAGNCTTGTGAAATGATGCAACAATCCGGACTCTCGGCGCATAATTCGGGATAGCTCACGTTAATTAAATATTGGAGAGGAAATTATGTTAAATTTATATATATTTCAGCGAAAATATAAACTTCTCAGACAAACATTTTGCGCCACCCAATAAATTTTACTATCTTTGCGAGGTTAATCCCATATCTTTCTTATCAAAACTAATCTTGTAACACATATAGTATTAAAAGGCCGGCTGCCGATGGCTCAGGGTTTACAGAAATTTTCGGCTACGCTCTGCTCTGCGGCAACCGCTGATTGAAAATAATACCAATTGCTACGCATTAACTCCAATGACATTTCGCAGACTAATATATTTAATAATTGCGCCGGTTGCCTTGTGGATGCTTACCGCCTGTCAATCGGATGTTGACGAGCCTGAGGTGGGCGAAAATGCGATGATCTTCACCCCGGAGATTGCTTCGCGCGCCGCTCTCATCAGCCAGAACAACCTCACAGGCTCTCCGTTTGCTGTGTTTGGCGATATGCTCCCCATCAGCGATACCGACAACAGTCATCTTGTGAAGATTCACAATGCCACCGAGGTGAGATATGACGGCTCTCAATGGACCTACGACGAGACCAGCTTCTGGATTCCGGGCTACCAGCACTCATTTATTGCGCTCTATCCNGCCAATGCCCCCGGATATTCCGACATGACCTACNCCGACAGTCAGNTGAAATTCACCTACTCCTATCCCCTCGACGACTATCGCCGCGCCTCCGACCTGCTCATCGCCTCCCACCGCCGCAACTATTACGAGGGCGCGACCACCAGCCCGGTGACTTTCCGTTTCGGTCATATACTCTCAAACTACAATATCAGGGTGTCGTATGTCGACCCGTCGATCACCGCTGACAAGATGGTTGTTACCGGCGTGACATTCAAGGACATCCCGACCAAGGCAACCTTTGCCGTNACCCCCGCTCCGCTGGCCGGCGGAAGCTCGATGACAAGCGACTATGTGTATGACTCCTCAACGATGGATGCCTGGACTGTCGACGCCCGAGGCGATCTGGAAATTAAATTCACCGGCGACGATGTCAGGGAAATCTCCAAGGACGGAGAGAAATACCCTCTCTTTACCGACAGCGACGCGCTTATGCTGTTGCCAAATAAGGCTTCCGATCAGAAAACTCCGGTGCCGACCCAGATGATTCTCTATTACACAACCTTTGAGACTCCTGAAGGTCAGCCACGCACCGCCGAGATTACCATACCTGACGGCTGGAGCTCGGGCCGCAATTACACCCTCTCGCTCACAATCAACAAGGGCGCGGTGAAATTCNCNNTCGANGTGACCGACTGGCAGCCCGGCTCATCAACTTCCACCACTGTTCCAAGATAATAAACCCCTTTACGGATATGAACATATCGATCAAATCAACATACNTTCTCCTCGGCGCCGCCATGGTTCTGGCAGGTTGCTCTCAGGATGATGCCCCCGCCCGCGTTGACCAACAGGGCGAACGTATCATCTTCCGCACCTCGCTCCCCGAGCTCTCCTCACGTTCTGAGGTGATAGATAATGACAATCTCCCTTATTTTCAAGTCACGGCTTTCGATCCTGTTGACAACGACAAGGTGGTAGGCGGCAAACTGATTCCNAACTTTGAGAACAAGCCGGTCGAGGTAACCGGCTCTCTCGGTTTCTACACCTCCCAGGAATGTCTCTGGCCCGCTATGTCGAAGGAAGATGATGTGCTTTCATTCTTCACCTTCTATCCCTCTCCCGACAAATTAGGCTCCGAGGCTCAGTTGGTCAACAACTCCACCNCCGCNGCGCTTGATTATAAGCTCAAAGACATCGGCATTATGNCCGACATCTCCGCNCAGGTTGATTTCATCACCGCCTATGCCACCGGCTCGATGTCTGACAATCTTTACTCGGGCGTCAACCTCACTTTCGCCCATCAGCTCAGCCGCATAGAGATCGAGGCCTGGAGCAAAAACAAGACCTGCGACATCGAGATCGCCGGCATCCGCATCGGCGGCGCAGGCGTCAAGGGCACTTTTGCCTTCGACAGCTCGGAGACCGGCGGCGCATGGCAGGACGCGACTGTTGAAAGAGGCATCGTGGAGTATGTCTTCCGCTCGGGCGACATGATTGTCACCCTCCCCAACGGCCGCATGGGNGCNCCCACCAATAGTTCCGACGGCGCNGTCACGATCATGGGCNCTCAGATCGACAACCACANCAATTGCGCCATGCTCATTCCCTCGACCTACGCCGAGTGGAATGCCTCAGGCGACGGCCACAATGCCGGCAACAATCTGTATTTCAGTGTACTCCTCCGCATCACCGATGCCACTCCCAATGCAGGCATCAATCCTAAGGAGAAGCAGCGCTACCCCTACCGCGACCTATCGCAGGGTGAAAACGCTCTCGAAATTCCCAAAGAATATTTCGCCGTCGAAACCTCAACCGGCAAGATTCTTGAGCGCCTCGATCAGAATGGCAAAATCTATGGCACCACCACCGGCTACGACCTACCCGCCGGCGCCGAAATCAGAGAGTTCGGCTGGGCCGCTCTCCCCGTCAGCGGCACATGGCAACCGGGCAAAATCTATACCTACACCCTCGACTACACCTCGGGCATAGGCCTCCACGACCCTGAGGTCACCACAGGCTCTCCCGCCGCCGGCAATGCCGTGATCAGCGACAAAGTTGCCGTGACCTACACTGTTAAGGATTGGTTGCCCGGCGGTGGTGCCGAATTACCAGTACCCGGATCCTAAACCTCTTTCCCGCAATCCCATGAGACATATCTACCTTATATACACCCTCTCTCTGCTCCCTCTTCTCTTCTCCTCGTGTGAGAGTGACGGCTACGATCCCACCTACGGCGACGACAGGATCTCTTTCGTGGCCGGTGTGCCCGGCGTGACGAGCCGCGCCAATTATGACCTGGGTAAGATGATTCCGAAAGAAGGCATAACCATCTCGGCTATCTCTGCCGACGGCGCCGCCGGTTTTCTCCCCGTTCATTTCGAGGGTCAGATCGTGAAACCCGAAGTTGACGGTCTTTACCGATCGGATTCCTGCCGATGGCCCGGCAATAGCGGCGACCCCGACGGACATCTGCGCTTTTTCGCCTTCCATCCCTCTCATTTCGAGATGCGTAGCCGTGCCGGCGTCGGCACCGAGTGTTTCGGCTTCTCAAACTCGTCAAAAAAAGATGCTTCCGGCATCAGCTACGACTACCGACTCACCAGGTTTCGCGTAGCTCCCGATATTGCCCAACAGGTTGACTTTGTGACAGCCATCGGCGAAGGCACAAAGACCCTCAACCTCTACTCCGACATCGAGCTCAACTTCGAGCACCAGCTTTGCGGAGTTGATATTGCCGTATGGGGTGCTCCCACTCTCTACGACATCGAGATAGCCGGAGTGCGCATCGGCGGCACTATTGTTGAGGCTGATTTCGGCCTCTCGACCGTGGTTGCAAAACCGGCTGCCAACGAAAACACCATCGGCGAGTGGTTTCCCGCCTCATTTGTGTCGGGCCATGTTGACTATGTCTTCACCGACGGCGACAATGTGGTGGGCATCAACGCTAAGGAGCATAACACCAAAGACCGCGCTGCCTCAATTATGGGCAACGGAGGCAAGGCAATGGTGATACCCTTCAAGCACCACAAGTGGGACTATAAGAACGACCCTGCCAACAANGGCGAAGGCATGTATTTCAGCGCCCTCATACGCATGACCGAGCGCGAAGGCGACCAACATGTCATCTACCCCTCTACCGACCCTGACTCTAAAGACTATATCGTTTTCCTCCTGGTCAACAAATCAGACGGCAAGGTCATAAAGCGTCTTTCAAAAAATGAATATTTAACCACTACCCCGCCTCCCGGTCAGGAAAAACGCGCCTACGGCTGGGCTGCCGTGCCTGTCAACGTTGACTGGAAACCCGGATTTACCTATTCCTACACCCTCGACTTCTCTAAGGGCGTGGGCGTTCACGATCCGGTCGACCCCAATCCGGCAAGCCCCATCTCAGATTCTCCCGAGGTGGAGGTATTCNACACCGACGGCACATGGGGTNGCGGAGAGGTTATCCAGAATGGTGACTGGGGTGCCAACACCAACAACACCGCTCCCGACGGAACAGTCTGGTGGAAGTGATTGACATCTTTCTCACCTCACAAACTTTTTTAAAGCAAAATCACGATGCATAGAATATCTCAAAATATTTTCCGTTTCCAATCGGCAGCAATTCTGTGTATGCTGCTGATGCTGACGGGCTGCGCTGATGAATTATTTAATTCTTCTCCCGATGAAAGTGATGATCCGGGNTGCGAAATCATGATGCCTGTTTCTCTCAGTGTGGAGGATATGGTCACTTTAAGCAATGTTTCCCGCGCGGATGATGATGATTTTTATCCCANCNNTGAGCCGGNCGACCCGACCATTCTGGAAGACGAGAAGCGACTCCANGATTTCTGGATAGTGCAGTTTAACGCTAAGGGCGACNGAGTNGGTATGCCTTATTATCATGAATTNCTCGGCGAAGGAAANAAACATCTNATNCCTTTTCTNATNCCCACNCNNNNAAACAGTAAATTCACTACCGTGGTGATCGGCAATACCGGCGATCCCGGCCTTTTTACTGACGAAAACTCTGCCACAGTCAGAAAAATCAAGGATGTTCACAAGCCTATGAAAAACGCCGATGATGTGTGGAACANCATCGACGGCAAACGTCATCTCCTNATGAGCGGCAAATTAGATGTTGATATCAACACAAGATCCTTCAACGTTAAGNTTCGTCCAAATGTAGCTAAGCTTCACCTNTATNTCAAGCTTATGAAGACAACCGACGGTGAGGGTGACGCCGGCGGCGGCAACAGCTGGGACAGAAAGCGCAAAACCCTTGCTGTTAACTGGGGTAATGTGCCCGATATCCCCTATGCTGATATTCTTTACGACTCAGACAGCTATAATGATGAAGACCATAGATACCCCTCATCAGTCAATAAGGCTAAACTCAACCTCTTCCCGATTACGACCGATAAGGTAAAATTAAACGAAATAATAGGCTACGCCCTCGACATGTCTGACAAGCCCGCTACAATCGACGTATATCTTCCCCGAAACACCCAGGGCATCAATCAGAACACTGACCCTTATCTGAAGAGCACTTATGCAACTGACAATGCGCTCTTCCTCGAAATTGTGAACTCTGACAAAGAAGAAACTCAGCAAAATAAATACCGACGCATTGAGTTTATGCCGGGCGGGAATGTTGTTAACGACTACAACATCATTCCCGGCAAATATTATGATATTGATTTCACCTTCAGTAATTTCCCTACCGATAACGGGCCGGTCAAAAAGCTTTACCGACGCTATGGCGAAGGTAATGCCTATATTGTCAATCCCAACGACACCCGCATCATCAACCGGTTTCCGATAAGCCCTGTCAACAACTATGCTACGGAGCTCTATCCCGGTGCTCCTGATATAAGTAAAAAAAAATATACATATTGGGAGGAGGCATATTTTAAAATCTATTTGCAGGAGCTTAAAG
>WFLX010061454.1_pt1 | contig 14760 bp, 6 predicted proteins | sample 4967041 | NCBI WGS metagenome assembly WFLX01 (sample SAMN12857096, study PRJNA449069) | gut metagenome | isolation source: stool from male and female vole | host: Microtus ochrogaster | place: USA:Florida | collected 2017
CAGTCATAGGTACCGTCGGCATTGTCGCTATAAGTTCCAAGATGACCGGCATAGGTGCCGACCNNCGGACCNGAGTANATACCGATTTTGAGGCCCATATCGTGAATTTGATCAGCGAGTCCCTTCATATCAGGGAATTTGTCGTTGGTCATCACACCATTGTGTGAACCTCCGCGCAGCCCTTGCCAGCCGTCGTCGATATTGATATATTGCCAGCCATGGTTGATAAGGCCTTTCTCGACCATCGCCTTAGCCGAGCTGAGCACCTTTTCCTGACTCACGGCGTCACCCCAGCAGTTCCAGCTGTTCCATCCCATCGGCGGAGTAAGGGCTATGCGGTCACCCACAACGATGCGCAGGTTGCGTTTTGCCTCACCCAGACGATTTTTTGCCGTGAGAGTCACCTCATATACACCCTCTTTGGCGACTGTTCCGGTGATGCGTCCGCTTTTCGAATCAAGCGAAAGCCCTGCGGGAAGATTCTCCGCTCCGAAGGTCATAGGACGGTCACCGGTGGCGGCAACGGTGAAAAGGAATTGTGAATTGGGGCGCACACCGAACACCTTGGCACCATTGATGCGGGGCGTTGCGGCGGGAGCAGGGGTAAGTATGTATTTTTTGAGCGTGTCAAGGTCCTGCGCCTGAGGAGCAGCGCAGGCAAGACTTCCACAAAGCAACAAGGCGTGGATCAGTATGATAGATTTTTTCATAAACTTTGGAAATCTCGTAAGTTAAAGGTTATGTATTATATTGCNTCAAGACGGAGCACNGCACTGTCGAATTGTGCGGCAAGNCAGTTGTCGATACCNTTGTCCATCCACTCGCGTCCGCTGCGGGTAGTGGCNGCAAAGCGNGTATCGGCACCTTTCTCCACATTGACCTCACGGAGAACATAATTTTTCGCAGGGTCAAGGCCNTCNAGNTTTACAGTAGGAACTGCTCCGTCAGCAGTCTGNTACANATATACCACGACATTATTCTTGTCACGCGAAACATAGCTCAACGCNGCAAGAGGAGTCTCGTAGGGCGACACGAGGCGGTACAGGTCGCCGAACATCACNAGATCACGNATCTCATCCTTGTAGAGCTTNACGCCGTCAGCAANCATGGCGCGCTCTTCAGGNGTNGCATTGTCAAGCGCAAGGTCGATACCGAAAGTTCCGCTGAGCGCCACATCGATAGCCATCTTAAGATGACGCTTGCCCATACGGGTCACATGAGCGGCGATCGTNCTTGCAGGGAAGAAATGTCCGAAGCCCCACTGGATCTTGATGCGTCCGAGCGGATCGGTATTGTCGCTCGGCCAGAACGAATGGAAATAAGGCATCGCTCCGTAATCGACACGGCCGCCCCCGCCGGCACACAGCATGGCCATCACCCGGGGATAGCGTGATGCAAACCGGTCCATCAGACCATAGAGAGCCTTATTATAATCAACAAGCANGTGGCTCTGGTCTTTAGGCGACAGGTAAGATGATCCGGGCTGAGTCACATAGCGGTTGCAATCCCACTTGACATAGGCGATGTCGGGGTTGGGGCCGAGGGTGTTGTCAAACACCTGCCATGCGTGTTGCTGGACCTCGGGACGTGTCAGGTCGAGTATCTCCTGATGACGGCCGAGTATGGGTTCGCGTTTCTGCTGGGTTATGATCCATTCGGGATGAGCTTTGTAAAGTGCGCTGTTAGGATTGACCATCTCGGGTTCAAGCCAGATACCGAACCCGATATTGCGCTTTGCAGCCTCGGCGGTCAGATACGACAGGCCGCGTGGCANCTTCTTGGTAGATACCTGCCAGTCGCCGAGACCGTGCTTGTCATCATCGCGTGAATGTTCGCCGTTGCCAAACCATCCGTCATCCAGCAGGAAGAGTTCGGCACCTACTTCACGGGCTCCGTCAAACAGGCTCACGAGGCGATTTTCGTCAAAGTCACAGTGAGTTGCCTCCCAGTTGTTGAGAAGTACCGGACGCACCTTATCGGCATCNCGCACGGCATAGGTATTGGCCNAGCGGTGAAAGCGGCGTGAAGTATCGCCCTTGCCGTTGCGGCTGAAAGTCCACAGGATGGCGGGTGTGGTGAATGTATCACCGCGTTCAAGGTTATATTGCGCACCGAGCGGATTGATACCGGTTATCACACGCAGATTTTTATTCCAGTCCATATCAAATGCCATCTGGAAACTGCCTGACCAGCGGAGTGATGCTGCGTAGGTAGCCCCCTCCTTCTCGGATGCGGGTGCACCGCATGAGAGGATGAACGACGGAATTCGGTACTGGTGAGCGCGTATACCGAGCTTTGAGTCAAGTATCTTTATACCTTCGCCGAGACGCTCCTCTTCAAGGGTAGCCTCACGTTTGTAGCGTCCGTTGAACTGAGTGAGCCAGTATTCGCGGTCTTTGACGATAGGCGACGCCGAGGCATAACGGTAGAGCGTCACTTTGCCGCCGCGCTCGTCATGACGGATATCGTTCCATATCTCCATCATTCCCGATTCATTGTAGCACTTTACATTGATGTCTACAAAGAAGTTATAGGCCGGATCGCGCAGAGAGATAACAGTCTGTGTGATGTCGGGAGAGATTGTATCTGTCTTATGCTTCACATACTGAAGGTCGGTAGATGTGTTGCCGTCGGTATGTGTTGCCTGTAAAGCAGGTTCGGTAATCACTCCGTTGCCGTAGGGAGGATAAAATTCCATCTCACGGGCCGGAGTCTTTTCAGGAAGACTGACCTCATTTGCCGCATCGCCAAATCCGAGCTGATACAGACGGTTGTCCTCACCTACCATAAGTGTCAGTTTGAGATCATCGGCGGTCATTTCGATGATACGCGGGGTTGCAGCGGAGACAGTCATACATGACAGCAGCGCCGCGGCCATAGCTAAATATTTTTTCATTGCAAGAATCTTGATTATATTGTCATGAATTTCCAGGTAACTTTGCCCACATTGTCAGGCTTGCCACGCTCGGGTTTGGATATCGAGCCTTTCAGCTTACCGTCTTTTCCGCGCGTTACTTCTATATCGCGCCATGAGTAGTCACCTTTTTCATAGTCGAAGGTCTCGCCGTCATCGTCATACAGACGGTACTTNCCGTCAGCCTTACCATAATGGCGTATTTCCAGATTTACCTTTTCGCCGGCAGCCGGAGCATGGAGGCGAGCTTCCATCATCGGTATGATAGCGCCATCCTTCACATATACCGGTATGCGCTCTAAACCCGGAGTAACGTCGATAGTACAGCCGTTGCCAACAAACTCTCCGGTATAGAAATCATACCAGTCACCGCGAGGCAACACGACTTTTCTTGAAGTCTGTCCGGTAAACATCGGGGCAACCAGCAGGTATTCACCGGCCATGTACTGATCCTTGATCTCTTTCGATACAGCCTCCAGATAAGGATTATCCTCAAGGTCAGCGTCGGTAAGAGTTGCCTTAGGAGTATCGGTTACCGAAAAACCGGGTTCAAGGTTCATGGCACGGAACGGGGGTATGCCGTCATAATGGTAACGGGCAAACTCAGTATACCAGTACGGCATCATCTGCATACGCAGTGTGGCATATTCCTTCACATTGTCGGCCACTTCAGGGAATGACCAGGGTTTTGTTCCGCTTGACCATGCATTGATCATAGCCATCGGAGAGAATACTACCGACTGGAAACGGCGCAGCCACTCCTCGCCGGTCTTTGAACCACGCACCTCAGGTGTCCACAGCACACCGATGAAGCCTGAATTGATAAGCGCGGTTATAAAGTCCTGATGGCTGTAATAGTCGTTGTAGAGCACGTAGGGCATCGATGAAGCGCCGGCATTTGAGGCACGCACGAGGCCGTAGGTACGCTGGTTGCGGTCATGATAAAGGTCAGAGCTTGTACGCTGCACCCAGAGTCCGTAGGTCTGACGCATTTGCTCGGCCGACACTCCCGAAGGGAAAGTAGCCACATCGGGCCACAGATAGTAATCATATCCGTCAACCTCATCGATCTTGTAACCGCTCACGCCGATATTGATATGTTCACGGCTCAGCTTGTCATTCCAGATCTTACGGGCGCGGGCATCGGCAAGGTCAGGTACTATACCGCACCACACCGTATGGCTGCCGCTGAGAGGATACATCGCCTCGTAAATATCGGAACGGGGCGATACATACGGATTGGTCCACAGATTGATACGCACTTTCTTGTCAAGCATACGGTTGACAAATCCGGCNGGATCNGGATAACGTGTGGAGTCCCANTCGAATGTNCAGGGATATGCGGCACTCTGCCAGCCGGGCTCCAGACCGATGAAGTCAAGAGGGAAACCACGGCGTTCAAATTCGTCAGCCTCATCCTCCACCTGCTTCGCATCGTATAGCTTCTGCGTGCGCTGGGTGAAGCCCAGACCCCAGCGGGGAGGAAGTACTCCGCCTCCGCAGAAAAGATTGTAGCGGCGCACGGCATCCATCGGAGTAGGACCGGCAAAAAGATATATCTCTGTGCCCGGAGCCGGAACCACTACCGAAACCGCGTCGGAATATGGTCGTGACGACCAGCTCTTGTCAGTATTNCGGTCCTTGGCCTCNGGAGCCTCAGGACTATCTTTACGCGCTCCCGATCCGGCATATACCGTCATGTAGCGGGCTGAATTAATCAGCACTCCATATCCGCGGTTGGATACATAAAAAGGTACCGGAGCATGAGTGCGGCCATTATCCTTGCCTCCGTAGTGGTCGGCATGCAGCTGATGGATTTTACCACGCTGATGCACGCTCTGGAAGTTAAGGCCGAGGCCATATATCTGCTCTTTCTTTTTGAGCGGAATACGAAGACAGGTCTTGCCGTCGGTCATTTCCGACACTATTCCGTCGGCAATATCAGGACATGCAGCCTCCGGGAGACGTCCGAGACCGTCGGCATTCGGCTTACAGCCCGCCACCGAAAGCAGATCATATTTTTCCGGCTGGCCGACAANACCCTTCCAGACNCCNGGTGCCACCTCCTGCCAGTTGATTGCGGCATTGGCCCATGTCATTGCAACCAGACAAACTGCCGCTAATATGGTTCTCTTTATATTCATTACTGTAATGTGTAATAGTCGTTACTTATTGATTACCGCCGCAAAACCTCCGTTGGGAGCCACATTCACGGTAAGCTCTCCCTTAGAAGCCTTCATATCCTCGTAGTCAAACGAATTAATGTCACCGCCATCCTTGATGAGAGTGAATTTACGGCCGCGACACTCCTCCGGGAGCTTGAACGAGATTGTGCGTGCTTCATCTTTACCGCTGATGGCGCCTATATACCAAGTGTCACCCTTACGGCGCGCTATGACGGCGTAGTCAGAAGGATAGCCTGCGAGCAAACGGCTCTCATCCCATGCACACGGCACCTCCATAAGGAAGTGTCGGGGAGCATCCGGAAGTTCGCGGTATGCCTCGGCACGGTCGGCAAAGCACTGCAGGCCTGACTCGAATACAACAGCCAAAGCAAGCTGATGAGCCATCGAAGTGCGGCGTATGGCAGGTACACCCTGACGCACCTTATTTGAGAANGTAACAGGNGTATAGTCCATTGAACCTACGACATTGCGTGTAAAAGGAATTGTCGCATTGTGCTCGGCGGCACGTTCGCAACGCTCCTGGCGGCCAAGGGTCTCGGCTCCGCGTATCGCTTCGGTTGTCATCAGATTAGGATANGTACGTTCAAATCCGCGGGGCAGTGTGGCTCCGTGCAGGTCAACCATCAGNTGATTATCGGCGGCATCCTTGAGTATCTGCGGATAAAGAGCTACAATACGCTGCTTATCGGTGTCAAAGAAGTCAACTTTGATACCCTTTACACCCATTTTGCTGATGCGCTCCATCTCGGCGCGNCGTAATTTGGGATCAGACATAAGTCTGTTCTTCGGATTGGGATCGTTGTCACGGCCGGCACCTGAATGATACCACAGCCAGATACCCACACCGTTCTTGTTGGCATAGTCAACTACACCCTCGACACCTTCGCCGTCCATACCGGGCCANCCNGCGTCGATAAGCGAGTATTCCCAGCCCATATCCTTACAGAAGTCCACATACTTGATCTGGGCGTCATATTTACGTGCGGTACCACCGTTGTACCACCAGCTCCATGCGCATCGTCCGGGATTGATCCAGTCGGTATCCTCTACCAGCGAAGGATAATTGAGGTGGCTAACCATCTGATTGGTGAAAATATCATTCAGGTCATCACNCACCATAATCACTCGCCATGGAGTGTACCAGGGACGGCTCGACTTAGGCAGCGGATCATCATCGATAACAGGCTCGTCGGCCTCCGGGAAACGTATGCGGTAACAGCCACCATTTCCTGAGTTATCGACATGAGTGGCAGGATAGGTACCGTCAAGCTGAGCCTCGGTTATCATGAGCCACTTATTGTCAGAGCTGTTAAAGAGCATCGGGAATGCCCATCCGCGGTCATGTCCGGGGAGTGAGTTAACAGCCACGCCGTTTTTGCTGTACTGCTCGTAGCTCGGTTTGTGACGTTCATTCCAGTCATAGGGATGTATCCAGGCCTTACCCCCTACAGGTACTGAAAATTCAGTAAGTTCGGCAGCGATGGTATCAGTCTTTTTTGTATCGTCGTTAAGTCGGTAGCGGAATGCCACTCCGTCATCGTAAGCACGTACAATCAGGTCGTAGCGGGTATAATCGGGACAGATAAGGCAATACACCGTTTCCTCACAGTGGTCACATGTGGAAAGCTTCTTGCCGGCTTTGAGAGTATACGGATCATTGATGCTCTTATGAACCGTACCTATCACCCTCACGCCCTTGCCTATGTCACGGCCGTTTTTGAACATACCGAGCTGCGAAGGGTTGATTACCGTATTTCCGTCAAGTGTCACCATATACTGCAATTGACCTTCAGGACTTATCTCGGTGACAAATGCCACGCGTGAGTCGGGAGAGGCTGTTGACCAACATTCAGCATTGACCTCCAGTGAGCCGGCCACCATCATGGCGGCGCCAAGCATATATATTGAAAGCGCTTTCATCATTTGTAAATTTCGATATCACCATCCTCACAGATTATCTCGGGACGTGCATCAGGGGTTTTCAATTCAAAGTTAACGTTTCTCAGCTTCAGGCCGCGCACGTGACGGGCCCACACACCGTAAGCAGGTATCTTCGGACCGAATGTCTTGACTTCCGGATATTGATCAACAGCTTCAGGAACCACTACGAGANCATCCTCGGGAGTACCGCCGCCGATAAGACGGATATTGATATTCTCCAGGGTAAGACCGGTGATATAGTGGCCGGGTATGCCGGTGATCAGTATACCGGACGGCGGTTTAAGCTGTGCGTTGTCAGCAGCTATGGCATTGACATTACGTATGGTGACATTCTCAAATGTACCAATGGGCTGCTTGGTATCCTCTTTCTTGCGGAACACGCTCAGGCGGGCGCCAAGACGGAACAGCATCGGAGTGCGCACATTGTCCATCGTAACATCCGAGATAACCACGTTGCGCAGATTGGCACCGTCAACCGAGAACAGCTTTATACCTCCGTTTTTGGTGTCATAGATATGGCAATTGCTGATATTGATATCCTCAAAGGCCGCCATTGACTCAGTGCCCATCTTTATGCCGGCCTGATTGGACTTCAGGCGCATATTGTTAACGACAATGTCACTGCAGGGACGGCTGCTTGATGTAGTCTTGAAGCACAGTGCATCATCACCGCTCACGATATCACAGTCACTGATGCGTACATGGCGGCAACCGTCGATATTGATACCGTCATTGTGGGCAACTCCGAAACTNCGTATGGTGACATTGCTGATATTGACATTCTCACATCCGAAATAGTGGGAGGTCCATGCTCCGGCATATTTCAGGGTGACTCCCTGTACAGTGACGCCGTTGCAACGCNCCCAGCGGAGGAGGAAGGGACGCATGCCCCAGCGCTGTCCTTCAGGGCGGGTATCTTCAGCNATGTGGCGTTCTTTAAGNGCCGATCCCTGACCGTCGATTGTACCCTCACCGGTCAGCGAGACATTGTGGGCATCCACAGCGACAAGCAAAGCCCATCCNACATCGATNCCGAGGCCTTCGGTAAANGGATCCAGATTGCTGTAGGCCTTATANTCGGTGGTACCGAGAATTATNGCATCCTTTTCCAGNTGAAGATTGATATTGTCTTTCAGTTCTATCGTAGCCGACAGATAAGTACCGGCAGGAACGATCACTGTACCGCCGCCGGCGCGTGAGCAGGCATTGATGGCTTTCTGGATGGCAGGGCCGTCAAAGTGCTTGCCATTGCCACGGGCGCCGTATTTGCGCACATTGTAGGTTGCCGGCGCTGCCATGGCTGCCGCTGCCGTCATGGCAAAGAGCAGGAGGAATGATAAGATACGTCGGGTCATGGGTTTAACGGTTTTCAGTTACTAATGCGATCTTGCTGATACGGTTGCCACGGCGTCCAGGCATCTCAAGCTGAAGCGAGTGCTTGCCGGCAGTAAGCTCAACGGGGAAATAATAGTCACGGCTCTGGCGTCCTGCGGTCGACAGCCATCCGAAGTTTTCAGTAACTTTCTCACCGTCGATAAAGATATAGGCAGGAGCAGGATCAGTACCTGCATACGTGGCGCAGAGATAGTAACGGCCTGTCTTGGGCACGTCAATCTGCCAGGTAGCTATGTTGCGGGCCNTGCTGCNTTCACCTGANAATGCGATCTCNCCTTTATCGTTAAGGATGAATGTNCCCNCGATAGCGGCGTCGGAAGCCTTATANNCCTTTACGGGACTGATNCNCCGGACTACCACCTGCTGACGTNTCGTGCGCTTGTCGGCATCAGTCGCAGCCAGCTCATAACGGGTGGTTTTCTTAACCGGGAACTCACTCACGCCCTTTGCATCGACCTTCTTGCCGTTAAGGGTGACATTGGCGGCATTGGAAGTATTCCAGCTGAGATTAACCTTACCACCGGCCGGAACATACAGATTGTCGGCATAGAATGTCTCGATTGCACCTCGGTCGGCATCCAGCGGCACGCGATAAAGCTCAATACCGTTGCCGGTTCCGAGATTACGGCTGTACTGNCGGTCATCAGGNTTGTTCCAGTGCTCGTGAACACCGAGGCTACCCTCGGCAGCTCCCTGATAGTGTATTCCCGAAGGAGGATTGCCTATGTTGGCGGCCTCATGCATGAAGTTGTCGGCATTGGCCGCAAGAGGAAGTTCTGAGTTTATGAAGTCAAGCACAACACTCTCGATGGCTACCTGGTCATTGGAAGCGAGGAAGCTTGAAGTCCAGCCGTCATTGAACGGAGCGCGCTTGAAACGTATTGCCTGACCGTTGTGCTTGGGATTGACATACATGCCGTCAACGATATACAGCACGGTATTTCCGCCGATACGCTCATGNGCCATAAGATCCACGATGCAGTTGTAGGATCCCATGCCGCGTTTTGCCGACCAGTCACGGATTGAATANTGCAACGGCGGCACNTTGGCTATCGAACCGAACTGATTCTTACCCGTTGCGGTGATACCGGTCTGTCCGGCACCGTCACGCCATTTGTCGGTGGGCTGCGAGTGACGCTTGAGAAGCGCCATGTTGATCATATAATCGGCCTCGTAAGCAGCGCGGGCAAGACTGCGNGCTCCCGGATCGGTGATTTCACTTGAATAAGTGATGACATCGGGAACAAAGCCACCCCAGTTCTGATACACTACTCCGGGATATACCGGCTCGACATAAGTGTAGACAGCCGAGATGCCGCGGCGCTGTGCGTCATAGATAGTGATGCACTCCTGGGGCACACCCATTACATCGACAAGCTGATGAAGCAACGCCATCACTGACTGCGGTGTCGCGTCAATGATATTGGAACCTCCGTTGTCGTTAAGATTGATCTTTATAGCGATTTTCTCACCGGGCTTGTAGCCTCTGGCTCCTCTGCCCTTTTTCTCATTAAAAGTCGAGAACAGTTGCTGCCACGCATCCTTCACGTTGTCTTTTTCAGTAAGAGCTATCACAACACCGTCCATCATGTCATTGACACGTGTCTGGCTGTTGTTGTCGGGATCGGAATACAGACCGTGCTTGCCGTCCCATGCGGCAGCCTTGGGATCATAGGCCCATGCCACGCGTCCCGGATGTATACCGCGTGCGATACCCATAGGTGTNTTCGGTGCATCGATNGGGACAAACTGNCCCATATCAGTGTCACGGTCATCCTGTACCGGATTCTGGGCATTCATGCCTGCACTGCCGAGTGCAAGGCATAAAGAAAGAAGTCCATAGCGCGACCTGTTGGCTAAATTACGATAGATGTCAAGTATATTTTCCATGCTGGTCTTGATTTAATGATTGTTATTTTTACCGATACAAAGATACTTCGTGATTTCCCAACAAGTTAGCACTATTATTCCAAATACTTGTAGAATTATATCTACGATTTATACACAAAAATAACAAAAAGGCGCAAACACTTGCATCTCAACGATGTAGTGCTTGCGCCAATATTTACAACGGATTTTTTCAGGGCTTTTTCACGTATCTGAGCTCGATTCCGTCGCCTGTNCCNAGATTACGNGTGTACTGCTTGTCAAGNGGATTGTTCCAATGCTCAAGCACACCGAGACTCNTCAGNCCCGTACCGTCACGCTCCGGATCATAGAANGTACCTGACAGCGGATCATCAGCCATAGCNGCNTCTACAAGATACATGTCGCAGTACTCGACATCGGCCATGGTGGGGAATTCCGATGACAGGAAGTCTATGCCGACGGCATCAATCGCAACACCATCCTGCGAGGCAAGAAGANAGCAAGGCCACTCACCGTAGAAGGGTGCCATGCGCCATGGACCCGAAGGAGCACCGTTTACATTTTTGGAACCATACAGACCGTCGATCAGAAACAGCATGGTCTTTTCGCCAAGATCCTTGTGTCCCATATAGTCGGTGAACGTCATGAAACGCGGACGACCCGTACGGTCCTGATTGAAATTGTTGTGCTGGTTCTTGCGGAAATTACGGTGAATGTCGGTTGCGCCATACCAGTTCTTGGCACAGAGAGTCACTCCCTGTCCTCCATGCCCTTTCAGCAGGGCCATGTTGATGAGATAGTCAGCCTCGATAGCGCTGTTTGACAGTCCGCGGGCCAGCTTGCCGTTATCCTGTGAATACGGGATGGCATCATCGGTATAAGTGGCTTTCGTACGGCCCGATGTTCCCTCGTTGTCCACATAGATCACGTTNGGNAACTCGGCATGACACTTGTTGAACAGCGCATCGGTCATAAAGCGNCTGGCATCGAAGAAAGTGATGCATTCCTGAGGCACNCCCCCTTCATTAACCAGACTGCGCAGCAGCGAGAGGGCAAGATGAGGCGANGCGTTGAGCNGCTCATTGTCGGCATACTCGAATGTATTGTTCAGATTGAGTTTGACCGCAACTTTCTGACCGCGCTTGTAACCCTTGGCCTTGCCATGATGACGCTTGTTGAAATCCTTGAACAGAGCCTCCCATGCTTTCTTCTGATCCTTGGCTCCGGTAAGCTCGACGATAGCGGTGGCTACCATCCAGTCGGCATCATCCTGATTGNTCCACTGATCCTCATACCAGCGGCCTTCACCTTTCTGCCACTTNGCGGCACCGGGAGCATGAGTCCANACCNCACGACCGGGATTGATACCNCGAGGAGTTCCCACGGGATGATTCTTACCCCAGGCAAGACGCGGTGTCTGATAATTGGGACGCACTTCCTTGATCAGCTCAAGATCGGTGATCCCGGGAGCCACGTCAATATTAGTGATGGATGCACCGGCCACATCATCAAGATAAATGGCATGACGGCCGTCAGGGCGCTCCGACTTTATGCGGCAGTTGTCCATCGTCAGACCATCCACATGGCGGAACCAGTAGCCGAACGAAGGCTGCACCTTCAGGTCACCGACATTATATCGTCCCACTCCGATCTCGGGAGGATAAGCCTCGGCATCGGCGCTGTCATGTCCGCCCTTCACCGTGAGGTCAACGTCGGTAAAATTCACGTTGGTGATATAACCGGTATGACGTCCGTCAGGAAGCATGAAAGTGAGGCCCCCCTCGACATTTTCCGGATCCGGAAGCTTGAAACCGGCTATGATCGGAGTCGCCTCATTCTGGCTGCCGTCATACGGGGTCCAGCGATCTTTTTTGCGGAATGAGCTGCCTCCGTAGACCTCGTCGATATCCACGCCGTTGATATAGATATTCTCGACACGGCCGATATTGGAATTTGTCACGAGAAGTTCCTTGCGCTGGGCTCCGTTTTCAGTAAACGTGAACATCTCCACATCGGCACCGAGCACACGGCCNCGGTTGGANATCGAGATAAAGAACGGCGCACGTGTACGCTTCATTACCGAGCGGTGATGAAGTGGNCCGGTCTTGCCGCTGTTAAGATATACATTCTTCACATGGGCNCCGTCGTTNGTAGAGATTGAAAATCCGGCTTTGTTGGCACCGAGTACATAGATGTTGTCGACATAGAGATCCTGAATGTCATCAGCTGTCTCCGAACCGATCTGAAACAGGTTGCAATTGGTGTCNCCGACGATATTTCTNACCATNTAGTTACGCGCCGGACGTGTAAATCCGAGTGAACAGTCCGAACCCGGCTTTACAATGTCATCAGAGCTTACTTTGGAATATATATTGCGCACTTTAACATCATTGCAAGCCATGAAATCATAGATATCACGCGCATTTGATGTATTGTAGTTGCCAAAATATGTGTCATGTACGTATATTCCGTCGGTACCGGTGGCCAGCAGCACGAAGTGGCCGCCTTGATCTATGTGGAGCATTGAATCGCGGTCAAAAGCCTTCCGGTCGCCATCGATATAGTACGGTTCATCAGCAACTTCNTCATACCACATGTCAAGATCATTCTCNGGACCNCCGATCTCTATGTTGCGGCACAGCTTGAATGTAAACATTTTGTCGGAACGCTTGTCNGGGGCGTTNTTCATCACTNTNTCGCCNGTCACAAGATTACCGTTGCCGGTGATACGTCCGCGACCTACTATCTTGACATTCTCGATGCGCTCTCCATGGAACATGCTGTTATGGAAATACGTGTGACCCACATCCTGCTTGGTCATATAATTCTCGGGATCGCTGTAAGGACGGGGATCGGTAGGCGACAGACCGGAACGATAGTCGCGGTCGCTGAACCATGTCAACTCCGGAGCATCACCGCCGGGAAGTGCCTTGATGACGGCGCCGCTGTCAACAAGCAGCCATACATTGCTCTTCAGGTGAACAGTACGCACCGGATAATCGCCGGCGGGAAACAGCAGTGTGCCACCGCCGATTGAAGCGGCAAAGTCTATAGCCTTGTTTATAGCCTCAGTGTCATCGGTAGTTCCGTCACCGGCCACGCCGTGATCCTTGACATTAATCTTTCCGGAATGATACCACACTACGTTTGAGTCACCTTTACGCGGGCCACGGAGAGTACGCAGTTTGAACGCATACAGTCGGTTAGGTTCCAGACGGTTGACTCCGATACGGCCATCCTCGACATCGGCACGGTGAACACTCCATGTGGCACCGCGGTCATCCGATATCATCAGCTGCATGTCTTCAGTATTGCCGGTGGGAGTCCATGACAAAGTAGTCCAGCTGAAATCCTGGTTGTCACGATAGCCGCTCCGGGTATCGGGTTCACGCTGCAGGTCGGAGATTACCGCTGAAGCTTTTATATCAGCCTTTGCGATATCGCTTGCCAATGCCTCAGGCTCTGACACGGTATAACGCGCACCGATGGTATAGTCGCCGGGACGCGACACGCGTATCCCCTTGAGCACCATCCTTACGTCAGGTCCGTTGTCGGGACGCAAGTCAAGACCGGCGAGCTTTATAATTTTACACGGTTTTCCATTCACGGTAGCGTTGGTCACACTACCCTCGCCCACTTTCGAATAAGAGTAATTGGTACCTGTACGTCCAATCGACTGTTTTGACAGATTGCGAAGCACCACCGGTCCGCGACCGATGACATCGACCGTCACATTATCAGGAGTGACGTCAAATTCAACAGGGACGATTATCTCGACATTGGCACCGGGAGTGCGCTGTCCTGCAAAAAAGTCGACAGTAAGATCAGATGAAACACCGGTAGTAATGCCGGGATTATGTATCTTCACTTCAGGAGCCAGCGCAACTTTACGCAATGCCACGGGATATGACCGCGTAACTCGTCCGCGGGCATCAAGCTGCTGCAGACGGTCACCCTTTTCAGGATATCCTTTATCCTTNACCTGACCTTTTGCATCCACAAGGCGCCAGTTGCCGCCTGACATTCCGTTTATCAGCCGGTCAACATCCGGGCGAGNTGACACAAGGCCTTCTCCCTTAGGNGTNTCTACCGAATANCGATAGGTGGTTCCGTTNGCTACGACAAGCGAATCNCCTGCCAGCCACCAGGAATTATCGGCCATGACACTGCCGGCGGTAAACCACAGNGCGGCAGCGGTCATAAATAATTTATAGTTCATAAGTCTTACCTTTTTCAGTATCAATATCAATTACATAAGTCGGTTTAAGATCAAGAACGGCATGAGGCGCATCAGTATTGTCAACAACGGGGACAGAAGCCGGGACATACATAAGCCGGTTGGCAAGGCCACCACGTTGATGGACAACCGTTCGTGCACCGACAACGACATTTTCTTCAAAATGGCCGAGGCCCTCTACAAACTGGAGCCTTCGCCCGAAAGCGCCTATCAGATGG